>MDTG01312783.1_pt1 | contig 10501 bp, 14 predicted proteins | sample 811421 | NCBI WGS metagenome assembly MDTG01 (sample SAMN05326645, study PRJNA326480) | marine metagenome | isolation source: seawater | place: Pacific Ocean: South East | collected 2011
TAACACCAGCAGATTGCGAAAAAGCCTGAAACCATTCCTTAAAAAGTTCAGTGTCCATTTCACCCAATTTTTCAACTTTTAAATTTACTTTCCAAATTAAATAAGGTCGGTTTGATATATCAATAGATACTCTGCTTAATGTTTCATCCATTGGTATCATTGTTGAGGCATATCTTTTTATGCCTTTTCGATTACCAGCAGCTTTTTTGATAGCCTCACCGATTGCTATGCCTGTGTCTTCAGTAGTATGATGTAAATCAATATGAGTATCACCCTTTGCATTAACTTCTAAATCTATCAAAGAGTGCTTGGACAGTTGTTCCAGCATGTGGTCTAGAAAACCTATTCCAGTTTTAATTTTATATTTACCTTTACCATCTAAATTTACTGCGACGGAAATACTGGTTTCTTTTGTTTTTCTACTAATCTTTGCTTTTCTTGCCATAAATTATCTTTGATTTAACATTGATATATATTTAAACGATCGTTTTATCAATAAATCAGATTTGCTATTGAAGATCTAAAATTAATCTCCACATATAACGACATGAATACAGCTGAAAAGTGGCATGGAACAACGATTGTCTTACTTCGAAAAGATGGAGAAACTGTTGTTGCTGGAGATGGGCAGGTCAGTCTAGGTAACACTGTTTTAAAAAGCAAAGCAAAAAAAGTAAGAAAAATTGAAAGCAGAGGAGTAATAGCAGGCTTTGCAGGCTCAACTGCTGATGCTCTTACATTATTCGAAAGATTGGAGGCTAAGCTTGAAAAACACGCAGGTAATTTACAAAGAGCTGCTGTAGAGTTAGCTAAGGATTGGAGAAGTGATAAATTTTTAAGAAGATTAGAAGCGCTAATGGCTGTTGCAGATAAAAAACATAGTTTTATTATTTCTGGGACAGGAGATGTTTTAGAACCAGAAGACGGGATTATAGGAATAGGATCTGGAGGTAACTATGCATTAGCAGCCGCAAAAGTATTAATAGAAACAAATATGAAAGCAGAAGAAATAGCTAGAAAATCGATTAAAGTTGCTTCAGATATTTGTGTTTTTACAAACAATAATATTACTGTAGAGAAAGTTTAAAATGGTAAAAACAAGCAAAGTAACAAATATAAATATCGCAAAGAATAAAAAAAAGGAAGACTCAAGAGTAAGTGCTTTATCTCCGAGAGAAATAGTTTCGGAATTAGATAGATATGTGATTGGTCAAAAAGAAGCAAAGAAAGCTGTAGCAGTTGCACTTAGAAATAGATGGAGGAGACAAGCTTTATCTGATGAGATGAGAGATGAAGTTCTTCCAAAAAATATTCTTATGATAGGGCCAACTGGAGTTGGTAAAACAGAAATATCAAGAAGATTATCTAAATTAGCAGAAGCTCCTTTTATAAAAGTTGAAGCAACTAGATTTACAGAAGTCGGCTATGTTGGAAGAGATGTTGAACATATAATCAGAGACTTGATAGAAATTGCTATTGCTATGGAGAGAGAAAAGAGAAGAAAAGAAGTAAAAGCAAAAGCAGAATTAAAAGCAGAAGAAAAAGTTTTAGATGCTTTAGTGGGCAATAAGGCAAGTGTAGCTACAAGAGAAAGTTTTAGAAAAAGATTACGAAGCGGAGATCTTGATAACAATGAAATTGAAATTGAAGTTCAAAACACTTCTTCTAGTATGCAAAGCTTTGAAATACCAGGAATGCCAGGTGGAAATGTTGGAATGGTTAATCTCGGGGACATTTTAGGCAAATCAATGGGAAATAAAAAGGGTAAAAAGAAGAAAATGACCGTAAAAGAATCCCACGAAATTCTAGTTGCACAAGAGTCGGATAAGATGATTGAAGAAGACGCAATTATTAACGAAGCAAAAAAAGCTACTGAGGAAAATGGAATAGTTTTTTTAGACGAGATAGATAAAGTTTCAGCTAGAAGTGACAGAACTGGTGGAGACGTCTCTAGAGAGGGGGTCCAGAGAGATTTATTGCCCCTTATTGAAGGTACCACTGTTAGCACCAAGCATGGTCCTATAAAAACTGATCACATTTTATTTATTGCATCAGGGGCTTTTCAATTAGCTAAACCTTCTGACTTGTTGCCAGAGCTACAGGGAAGATTACCAATAAGAGTTGAACTAGATGCTCTTAAAGAAGAGGATTTTATAAGAATATTAAAAGAACCAGATAATAGCTTAATTAAGCAGTATAAGGCATTGTTAAAAACTGAAAACGTTAGTTTAGAGTTTACAAATGACGGAATTGATATGCTTGCAAAAATTTCTGCTGAAGTTAACGCAACCGTTGAAAATATAGGAGCACGAAGACTTCATACAATTATAGAAAAAGTTTTAGATGATATAAGTTTTAATGCAACTGATAGAGCTGGTGAAAAAATAATAATAGACCACACCTATGTGCAAAATAACTTAGGTAATTTAGTTAAAGATACGGATTTATCTAAGTTTATTTTATAAATTTTTTAATTTAATTAAAATTGCTCCTGCGCCACCTTCTTTAGTTGTAGCCTCAGAAATTGAATAAACATAATTATTAAGTTCGTTATTATTATTAATAAATTCTGGAACAGAAAATTTTAACTTACTTAAGTTTTTTGAAACATACGTATCACTATCAGTATTAGAATGTAGACCTTTTCCAGTAATTAAAAGTATTTCTTTATATTTTTCTTTTACACACCAGATTATTATTTCCTTAACTTTTTGATTTGCAGAATCTAAAGTAAAACCGTGTAAATCAAATTTAAATCTTTTATTTTTTAAATTACTATTTAAATTTTCTCTCTCTTTATCATAAAGATCTGTGGGGCTTTTAATATAATCCTCCCAAATTTTCTTATCTTCTTCTGGGAGATCTTTTTTTTTAATCACTGACTTATGATTTCAGCTAAATACCAATTGGGGCTTTTATTTTTAATATTTCTTGTAAATTTCCAAACGTCAGTAACAAGTTTAATCTTATCTGGATTACCCTCGATAATTTTGTTTTCATTATCTTTTTTTACTGAAATAACTTCAGCAACAAATTTAACCGTGGCAAATAGATCATCTTTAACTTTTTCATATTGATCAACTGATGACTCTTTAAAACCTATAAATGTAAACTCAGATTTAATTTTTTCTTTATTTCTTGCTTCAATGGCACCTGAAAAATTATTATTCATTGTTGTTGTTAGAAGACTGTTTAATTTTTTGGTGTCGCCGTTGGCAAAAGAAGTAAGTATTGTTTCATAGGCTATTTCAGCACCTTTTAAAAACTCCTTTTTATTTTTTCCCTCTAATATTTCATGATTTTGTTTAACCGGTTTAATATCATTTTTAGGAATATTAAATTTTCTTTCATTAAAACTTGGGTATATTTTTGACTCATGGCCAGTTTTCTTACCTAAAATACTTCGAAGACGCAAAATTATAAATCCTGCAATCATTCCTAATAAAATAATGTCTATATAACCAAAACTGTTACTCATAATTTGATAATTATACATTAATCATATATTTTTGTATCTGACAAATGAACTCATTTTTTTTATTTTTAATAGGCCTGCCAGCACTAGAGATTTATTTAATGATAAAGGTAGGTAGCAGCGTTGGAGCTTTTAACACTATAGCCTTAATTTTTTTAACGGCAATAATAGGTATTTATTTTGCAAAATTACAAGGAATACGGACTTTAAAGTCAGGTATGATTAACCTTTATCAAAATAAGTTGCCTCTTTATGAGATATTATCAGGTGCTTCAATTGCAGTATCGGCCTTACTATTAATTTTTCCTGGCTTCATTACCGACTTTTTAGGGTTTCTACTTTTAATACCATTTGCGAGAAAAATTATATTTAATATTACTTTTAAAAAAAAAAGAGAAGTTAATATCAGAGATAAAAAAAACACCATAGATGGTGAAGTGATAGATAAAAAAGATGAATTATAAAATAATAGGAAAATATATTAAAGAGTTGAAATTTAACATTCCAAACCCGAAAACATTTTTTTTACTTTCTAAAGATATTTCTAATTATAAGATTAATATTGACATCAAGAGCAATCAGGTAAAACAAAATATTATAGAAGTATCAACAACACTTGCTTTAAATCCAGTCAAAGAAGATTTTGATAAAATTGAAACTAAGATTGTTTTTTCTACAATTGTAGAGCTGGATAGTGATAAAATTAATAAAGAAGAAATGGAAAAAATAATTTTAATAGATGTACCTTCAAAAATTTATTCAGAGCTAAGGCAAATATTCGTTTTTTTATTTGAGAACTCTGGATTTAAAGATGTTAAAATAAATGAGAAAGTAAACTTTGAGAAAATGTACAAACTTAAAAAAATTCAATAGAAATTTTTCTTTAATTCATTTTTTAGAAAACTTTTATGTTTTTTAATATCTGTATCAGAGATTTTAACAACTTTTTTATTGTAGTCTTTAACTTCAGCAAAATTTGGATCTACATGACCGCTTGAGAGATTAAATTTAGGTTCTTTGGCATCCAATAAATTTATATAAACTTCTCTTAATAACTCACAATCGAGTAAAGCATTATGCTTAGATCTTTTTGATAAATCTATATTAAATTTTCTGCATAAAGCGTCTAAAGAATTTGATGTACCAGGAAATTTGTTTCTAGCAACCTCAAGAGAGTCTATGACCATTGCTTTATCAATTTTATGCTTTTTTATAGCACTAAGTTCACCATTTAAAAATCCTAAATCAAAAGGCGCATTATGAATAATAATTTTTTTTTTTTTTATAAAATCTTCAAACTCATTAACAATTCTGTCAAAAGTTTCTTTGTCTTTTAAAAATTCTTCTGAAAAGCCATGAACATTAAAAGCGGCTTCGGGCATACTCCTTTTTGGATTTATTATTTTGTGAAAAATATTTCCAGTTGGGATTAAATCTTTAGTTTCTATACAAGCAATCTCTACAATTTTATGGCCATCTCCATAAGATAGACCGGTTGTCTCCGTATCCAAAAATACTTCATACATATAATTGAATTATACCTAATAATTTTTTTTTTAAAATATTTAAATTTTTTTCATTAACAACGACATGGTCGGCGAACCTGCTTTTTTTAAAATCAGACATCTGTCTATTATTTAGGATATTAAATAACTTTTCATTTCCACCTTTTGACTTAAACCTTTTTAGCCTTAATTTTTTTTTTGCTTTTATAAAAATTATTACGTCAAAATATTTCATTAACTTGCTTTCTACAAGTAAAGGTATTTCATAAAAAAGATTTTTTTTTCTTTTATTCGTATTTGAAAATTTTTTCATTTCTTTTCTGACTATAGGATGAATTATCTTTTCTAATCTTTTAATATTTTTTTTATTTTTCAAAATTTTTCTTTTGAGTAAATCTTTTAGATTAAATTTTTTTTCATAATTAAACTCTTGTGACAAAAGTTTTTTGAAACTGTCTTTTTGATAAAGTTTTTTGACCACTTTATCTGCGCTAAACAAAACACCTCTTTTATGTGCCAAAATTTGACTGGCGGTAGTTTTTCCAGAAGCAATTGAACCTGTAATACCTATTTTTATCATTTTAATTTGGATAATAGTAAATTAACTAAATCGTCATCTATTTCTGGGTTAATCTTATTCCATAGATAAAACGATTTTTGACCTTGATAGATAAACATATCAAGCCCATTAAAAACTTTAAGCCCCTGCTCCTCAAGAAATTTAAATGTTTTTGTTTTAAGAGGATTGTAAATTGTATCTATATATATTGCGTCATTTTTACATTTCTGAAAATCAAAATCAAAATCTGGTCCGTTTTTCAAGCCCAAACTAGTGGCATTTATAATTATATCAAAATTTTTAATTTCAGATTGGAGCTTGTTCCAAGGAATAATATTTAAATAATTAAATTTTTTTTTTAAAAATAAACATTTTTCATTAGTTCTATTAGTTACTGAAATATTTTTTATACCTGATTTTTGCAGTGATAATATAACTGATGGAGATACGCCGCCTGCTCCTATCACTAAAGCCTTTTTATTTAACCCGTTATCTATTTCTTTTAAGTATGCAGCTTGAAGTCCAAAAACGTCTGTATTTTCTCCGACAACTGTACCGCTGTTATCTAAAAGCAAAGTATTTACCGAACCAGTTGTTTCAGCGTCATTAACAATTTTATCTACGTGAATTATAATTTTTTGTTTAAAAGGCAAAGTTACATTTATACCGATTAATGATTTGTCTTTAATTTTTGTAATAATATTTTCTAAATTATCATCTGCATTTTCTATTATAGAATAACTTGCATCTATATTATATTTTTTGAACCAATAATTATGGAGCAAAGGAGATAAAGAATGTTTAATTGGATTGCCTATTATGCCAAATTTTTTTTTCATTTTTTATATTGATTAATGTAATTTATAATGTCTCTAATTGGCAAACCCATAATTGAATTTCTATCGCCTTTTATATATTCAAATAAATCTAAACCATCCGCTTCTATCTGATAAACACCATAATCAAGTAAAGTTTTGGTTTCAATTTTGCTCAAATATTTGGACAATTCGGACTCCTTTAAATCTTTCATTTTTAATTCCGAAGAGTCAGAGTGATTCCAAATCATAGAACCATTTTTTGATATACAAACTGAGCTTATAAGATAATGTTTTGAATTATTAAGTTTTTTTAAAATTTTAAACGCTTCGTCTCTTGAGTTTGGTTTATTAATTAATTCGTTATCAAGAGAGATTACACTATCAGCTCCAATAACTAATCGATCGGGATTTTTATTGCTTACATGTATTGATTTAATTTCAGCAAGGTTTTTTGAAATTTCTAGGGGGCTAGCTCCTTCTGATAAAAGGGACTCTTTAATTTCATCCTCATCTACATTTGATGCTATTACTTCATTTTCAACTTTATATTTATCTAAGATTATTTTTCTTACACCGCTTTTAGAAGCTAATATGACTTTCATTTATGTTTCTTAATTTCTATAATTTTTAAAATTGAAGCAGCTGTCTCTTCCACAGACCTTCTTGTTACATCAATTATAGGCCAATTATTTTTTTTAAAAAGTTTTTTAGAATTTTCTACCTCATTTTTAATTGAATTAAGATCAGTATATTCTTTTAAATTGTGATCTTTCATAATAGCAACCCTATTTCGTCTTATATCTGCTAATCTCTCAGGGTCTGCGACTAAACCAATTATGCATGACTTCTTATTGAAGGTTAGTCCGGTAGGTATTTTCTGATCAAGAACTAATGGTACATTAACAGTTTTATACCCTCTATTCGCAAGGTATATAGATGTAGGAGTTTTGCTTGTTCTGCTTACGCCTAGTAAAACAACATCAGCTTTATTGATATCATCTACTTTTTTTCCATCATCGTGTGCCATTGTAAATTGAATGGCTTCTATTCTTTTATAATAATCTTCATCCAAAACATGCTGCGCACTTGGCTTATGTATTGCTTTTTGGTTCAGTAGCTTAGAAAAGCTTAAAATTAAATTGCCTAATATACCAAAACAAGGCACATTATTTTCTTCACTGATAATTGATAAATATTTAGCTAATTTAGTCTCTACAATTGTATAAAGTATTAATGCATTTTCAATTTGATTACATTCTTTTATGATTTTATCTATTTGTTGTTCTGTTCTGACAAAAGCGAACTCTTTTTTTTCATATTCAAAATTAGCAAACTGAGATTTTAAAGATAAAAAAATTCTATCTAACGTTTCACCGGTTGAGTCAGACACAAGATATACATTGTATTTTTCGTTCATAAGTTTGTTAATAAATATTTAATAAATTGATTTTGTGCCTCTTTAAAAATTAATTAAAAAAACAATTAACATTAATCAACATTAATTAAACAATTTGTTCTATCTTAATAATATGGTTTTACAGGTGTTTATAAAATGAATAAACCCTAGAAATTACATAAAATATAAAGAAGTTATTAACTTCGTCATGTATAAAAGTTGTATAATTAGATATATAACAAATTAACAGGACCTATATCACTAACTATACTTATAAACTTTTATTATTTAATGAGTAATCTTAAAGAAATATTAATCAATAAAAAAAATTGTAAATCTATATGGTTTATGAGACAAGCAGGTCGTTATCTTCCTGAATTTAGAAAAATAAGAGAAGACAATAGAGATTTTATTCAGCTTTGTTTGAATAGTGAATTAAGCTCACAAATAACATTACAACCAATTAAAAGATTTGATTTAGACTCAGCCATTATATTTTCAGATATACTTATGGTTCCCTATGCGTTAGGACAAAGTGTAAAGTTTGTAAAAGGTCAAGGACCTATTTTAAGTAATTTTAATTTAGAAAGATTTCTAGATAATAAAAAAAATTCATTTACAGAGAAATTAGAACCAATCTACCAAGCAATAGAGATTACCAGAAAAAAGCTAGATAAAAAAAAATCTTTAATTTCTTTTGTAGGAGCACCATGGACATTATTAATCTACATGTTGGGAGTAAAAAAAAATAAAAATGAAATAGATTATAAAAAAATAAAAACACAAGAATCAAAAATAAATATAATAATAGATAAATTAAATGAATATCTTTGTTTACACATTGAAAATCAAATTCAAGCCGGAGCAGATGTTGTTCAAATTTTTGATTCTTGGGCTGGTTTACTATCAATAAAAGACTTATCCAATTATTGTTATCTTCCAAACTTAAGAATTGTGGAATTTTGCAAAAATAAAAATATACCTACAATTTGTTTTCCAAAAGGAATTGGAGAAAATTATAAAAATTTTAATAGTGTAGTTAAACCGGATGGAATAAATCTAGATTACGAAATAAATCCAATTTGGACAAAAAAAAATTTAAAAAATGTTATTTTACAAGGAGGGCTTGACCCTAATATTTTATTAGAATCAGACAATAAGATTAAGAATAATGCGACTAAATATTTAAATACTTTTAAAGATGTTCCATATATCTTCAATTTAGGACACGGTTTACTTCCTGAGACAGACCCTGATAAAGTAGATATGTTAGTTAAATTTTATAGAGAATATAAAAAATGAAACAAAGTCACCCTAAGATTAAATTTGGCAAAACAGGGGTCTTAATAATTAACCTTGGAACACCTAACTCAACAAGTTGGTGGGATATAAGAAAATATCTTAAAGAATTCCTTTCAGACAAAAGGGTTATAGAGGTTAATCCTATTATTTGGCAAATAATTTTAAATTTGTTTATTCTAACCTTTAGACCATCTAAAACTGCTAGTGCCTATAAAAAAATCTGGATGAAAGAAACCGATGAATCTCCTCTGCGTTATTTTACCAGGAGTCAGGCCGAAAAATTAAAACAAAAAGTTGGAAACGAAAATATTATAGTCAATTTTGCAATGAGATATGGAAACCCGAGTATAAAATCAAAACTATATGAGCTAAAAAATAAGGGTTGTGAAAATATAATTATTTTACCTCTTTACCCTCAGTATGCTGCCGCAACAACAGCTACGGTTTGCGATGAAGTTTATCGAACACTAATGGGAATGAGATGGCAGCCAAGTTTACAAATCGTACCTCACTATGAAAGTGAACCTTTATATATAGATGCTCTTGTAAAAAGTATTCAAAATAAAATTAAAAATATCAATTGGAAACCAGATTTAATCGTTGCTTCTTATCATGGAATACCAAAAAAATATTTTGATAAAGGCGATCCATATCAATGTTATTGTCAGAAAACGACTAGATTAATCAGTGAAAAATTTTCTCAAGTTAAAATTCAAACAACATTTCAATCCCGTTTTGGCCCACAAGAATGGTTAACACCATATACTGATAAAACACTTGAGCTCTTGCCGGGTAGCGGAGTAAAGAAATTACTGGTAATTTGTCCCGGATTTGCTTCTGATTGTGTAGAAACACTAGAAGAAATTAATATTCAAGGCAGAGAAAGTTTCTTAAAGAGCGGAGGAGAAGAATTTGACTTGATACCATGTTTAAATGATAACTCAGACCACATTTTGCTATTTGAAAGTCTTGTAAAAAAATATTTTTAATAATGAACCTATATTTGCTTTTTAAATCACTACATTTAATTGCTGTAATATCCTGGATGGCAGGGCTTTTATATTTGCCGCGGATTTTTGTTTATCATTCTGAAGCTAATCACGAATCTCAAAAAAATGTTTTTAAAGTAATGGAAAAAAAGCTTTACAACTACATAATGATGCCGGCGATGCTTTTGTCTTGGCTGTTTGGAATTGGATTAATCCATAGTCTTGGTTTTTCAATTTTTTTAGAATTCTGGATGCAAATAAAAATTATATCAGTTCTAATTTTGACTTATTATCACTTTACCTTAGGTAAATACCTAAGTGATTTCGTAAAAGATAATAACCAAAAAAGCTCAAGATTCTTTAGAATGTATAACGAAATACCAACAATTATCTTAATTGTAGTAATATTTGTTGTTATATTTAAACCTCAATAATAGGGGGTTGTTTTTTTTCTAAA
>MDTG01322890.1_pt1 | contig 10501 bp, 5 predicted proteins | sample 811421 | NCBI WGS metagenome assembly MDTG01 (sample SAMN05326645, study PRJNA326480) | marine metagenome | isolation source: seawater | place: Pacific Ocean: South East | collected 2011
AGCACCTGATGCTCCAGTAACGAAAGATGCAGCTTGAACAGAACTACTGAATGTAGAGACACCAGATACTGTTAATTGAGCACCAATATTGACTGTTTCACCAGTAAAAGTAAAGTTACCGTCATCTTCTAGTTCTCCACCAACACCAGCAAGTACAACACGATTATTAGTTAAGTCTTCTATTTTTGCAGTATCTGCTTGTAGTCCGCCATCAACATCAACTAAACTAGCAAAAGTTGCTGCTGCAGAAACTTGAACAAAATCAAGATCAGTATGTCCATCTACATCAAGACTTCCCTCAAGTGTTGTATTACCATTTACACTGAAGTTGGTGCCATTTAAGAGTTGGAGACTATCACTTCTCCATCTACCAGTAATTGTCTGAGAACCTGCTTTAATATGTGCAAATTCAATGATACCATCTTCTTCACCATTACTTGCATCTAAAATCTTGCCAGTAATCTTAGCATAGTTTCTCTCTACACCAGTATCACTTTCTCCGGCAAACTTAATCTGTCCAATATAATCTGCGTCTGCTGGTGATGCACTGTTTCTGAAGAGTTTGAGTGATGGTCCTGCAGCAGCATCTGCGCCAACACCAGTTAGCGTAAGGTCTCCATCCTTGGATACCGTGAAACCACTACTGAGACCAACTGTTAAATCGGAACCATCAAATGTAAATCTAGCATCATCCTCTAGTTCTCCTGAACCACCAGCAATGACAACTCTATTATCTGTTAAATCTGAAACCTTTAGTGAGGATGCTACTAATGCAGAACCACCAGAGATATTTAAACCACCATTGGCGTCAATAGCACCAGTGAATGTAGCAATACCAAGAACGTTTAAATCATCTAGTTGAGTCTGCCCATAAACTTGAAGATCGTGAGTTGGAGCGGTTTGAACACCTACTTTTCCACTGACGGTCTTTACATTACCATGCACCTCAAGTTGTACCGTTGGAAGTGTGGTGCCAATACCAACACTTGCTCCAATGCCAAGTTTTGTAGAATCTGCAACCTCTACAAATGAACCAAATTGTGATAACTCTCTATTATTTGCCATTTATGAGGTTCCTCCTGATGTTATTTATTGTAATCGTCATACTGAAATACCGTAGCGTACAACCTTAACTGTTGCGCTTGTGGCAGAACTCATAGACACTTTTAATAGTAAGTTAGATCCAGAGATTGCTGCTGAAAAATCTCCCAAATAATCTGCAGTTGCAACAGATGCATATTCAATAATAGCCGGTGTGGTTCCATCATGAATTACCATTAGATCAGAAGATTGGTAGTTAGTTCCTTGAGTAATCTGGACTTGGAATCTTGCTGACCTGTAAGTTGCAATCGCTAGAGTATCAATAGCAGATGCTGTGGTTGTTGCAACTGTGGTGGTAATTGTTTTTACACTAAATTGTTCACCAATATCTAAATCGCCTCTTGGTATTGTGGTTCCTATACCAACACCAGAAGAATTTACGACTGCCCTAACAGTTCCAGCAGTAGTGAAACTTAGAGTATCATCATCACTACCAGCAGTCGTCTCTGCAGTGATGAATGTATCACCATCTACATCCTTGACGCCACCGAGAGACCCCCATTGACCACCAGCACCAAATCCTTCAAATTGTACATTAGTGGTGTTATATCTAATCTGTCCAGTTACTGCTGACCCTACAGCATCTTTCTGTGCTTCCGTTCCAACAGGAATTTGAATTGAATTAGTACCGGTAAGAATGACTCTATCGGTAAATGTAGCAATTCCAACAATGTTTATATTACCTTCTACATCAAAAGTTTGTCTTGGAACTGCTGTGCCGATGCCGACATTTCCACTATTATAGAAGATATTTGCTGGTGTTCCTTCTTGGGGAGACCACTTACTATCTACAAACCCTTCATCAGTAAAAGCAACAACATCTATAGTATCACCAGCAAATGATGGTTGTGTTAATACAATACTAGTTCCATTAGTTGCAGTAAAATCTGCTCCAGTTTGCCTAACACCATTCACATAAATGTCAATATATCCAGGAGTATATGTTAGTGAGAATGTAGTTTGATCTGCACTTGCTGTAAAGGTATGTGTTGCCCTGCTAAATTCTCCTCGATTTAGATTTACTGTAGCAATTCCAGCAGATGCATCATATACAATAGAAGATACAGCAGATCCAACAAAATCAATGATTGTTGCACCAAATCCTGCAATAATATTTGAAGTGGAATGAATACCAACACCAGCAGTTCTTCTTGCACCATTTTGGAAGTATTCAACATCGTCACCAACGATATTAATATTTCCATATACTTCTAACAGAAAATCTGATCCTGCTAGAGTTGTACCAATACCAACTCTTCCAGAATTGGTCGAAAATATAGTTCCACTAGTACCGACATGAAGTCCACCAACGGCTGTAGTGAGTCCAGGAGTGACTGTTAACTGGTCAAGTTCTGTAGTGCCGCCTGAAAATCCACCTTCAAAATTAACAGTATTGGTAAAGGTTGCAATACCAGTAACATTTACGTTATCAAGTTCTGTAAGTCCATCTACATCTAGATTATTAAATGTTGCAATACCAGAAACATTTAAGTCATCTAATTCAGTCTGTCCAACAACATCCAGTTTTGCTATTGGACCTTCGCTTCCAATACCTACCGAGTTTTCATAATTAATTGCTGCACCACCGAAAGACTCCTTCCAAGGAGTTAAGTTTGCAATCGTTGTACCTATTCCGACACCGGCAGTGTCTCTTTCCGCAAATAGGTGACCATCATAAAAATTAAGTGCTAATTCGCCCTTATCCAAATCTGTAAGTTTAGGTCTCTTTGAAGCTATAGAAGACCTTTTTAACCTATACGGTGTTGCCATTTATTCTACTCGGTATATACCAAAAAAGGAGACTTATATAAGTCTCCTTTTATTTATCCCTGTTCTTCTTGACTATTATCTCCAACCAGTGATAGTGCTTCTAATGCACCTTGGATTTTGAGGTATTGTTCTTTCTTTAGATTGAACTCTTTTTCTAAGTCCATTAATGTTTGTCTGAGTTCTGCTTCCTTCTCTTGCAGTTCCGCGAGCATCTTTTCTGGGTCCATAAATCTTAAATAGTGTAGATGACTTATTTATTCTACACTAAATACTAGAAAAAGTCAAAAATGGCACGTAAAATTTTCAAGAGAACTGGTATAAGAAGAGATAAGAACTTCGCAGATGTTGGAGACAGCAAAGCAGCGTTGAATAATCTTCTGGACACTCTTGTAGATGATTCATCTTCAACTTTCATATCGGAAGATCTGGATCCAATTCGTACTATCTTTACGACTGGGATAACCAATGCTGAATATAGACAATTTATTGGAAGTTCAGTAAAAGAAACAAGTGTTGATGGTTCAACTGATGCTGTACAACCTGCAATTACGTATCAAAACCGTTTAGATAACTTTAGAGTTACTTCTGGGGAACCAAGACTAAATGGCGGTAATGGACTTACAGCAAGTTACTTCAATCAAGACCAAGTTGAAGATACAAAAGATATTTTTACCGGTATTACAACTGGTGGAAAAATACCAAGTGATACTTTCTGGGAAGCAGGTCAGTTTGCATATACAAGAAAAATTCATCCACAATCAGTTAGTGCTGCTGGTGGAGTAGAATGGGAAGGTTTCTTCATTCCAACACAAACCGGTGTATATAACTTTAATACATCGAGTACTTTAGCATTTACTGTTGATTTTGAACAATCAGCATTTTCTCAACCATCTGATACTGGAATAGCAGGACAGTTCGTTAGTGCTACAAATGCAAGCACTGATAATGGAGATGTGACAATCCTTAGAACAAATAATCAAACAGGAGTTTTAACATTAGCAAACATCACTGACGGTACTAGTGCCACTTTTACTTTTAGTGATGCTGTTACATCAATACCAACCAGTGCGTTCACAGCAGGTAAGCAATATCGAATCCAAGTGAGCGAGAATCTGGATTTGAGATTTATTATGAATGCTGGTGGAGGTGGAACAGGTGGTGGAATTGGCGGAAAACTAGATGCAACCGTTCGCATCGAGTCTGGCAAACAATATACACTAATTGTCGGCGTAGTGGGTGCAGCAAACCAATCACGAACTCTCATTCAAGGTGCAGGTGGAACAGGATCTTCTGGAGGATTTGCTGGTGGTGGATTTACAGGATTATTTGAGACCACAACAATAACCGCTAATGCATTGTTTGATAATGTAATTCTAATTACCGGTGGTGGCGGTGGTAGTGGTGCTAATGTTGATGGTGGTGGTGCTGGTGGCGGCACCACAGGTGGAACTGGTGCTGGACTTAGTGGTGGCGGTGGTGGTAGTCAAACTGCTGGTGGAGCAGGTGGTTCTGGTGATGGTGGTACTGCAGACTCTGGTAATAGAATGACTGGCGGTGCCGGTGTCAACGCCAGCAATGGCGGTGGCGGTGGCGGCGGTGGATACTTTGGTGGTGGCGGAGGTAGAGGCGATACCAATCTATCTCCAGGAGGAGAATCTGGTGGTGGTGGATCTGGTTTCATTGATAATTCATACCGTGTTAGTATTCAAGTACAAAATGACACTTATACTGAATATAATAGAGTTGGTCTAACTACAACAATGACTGGAACAACCAGTGGAACTAACACAGTTACAATTCCAGTCGCAAGTACAATTAATGTTGGAATTGGCATGACAGTGACTGCTTCAGATAGTAGTAGAATTGTCTTAGGATCTAAAATTGACTCTATTAGTAGATCCACTGGGGCAATTACTCTTGAGCACCCATCTGGTTCTGGTGACACTAACAATTCAATAGGATCAGGTAGTGTAACATTTGGAAGAAATATAGGAGAATCTGTTACTACTGTTTTTGCTACACAACCATTGGAGAAGTTTAGAAGATATAGGATAAGATATAGAGTTTTTGTGCCTCCTGGTGTTACAAGTGTCAAAGGAAAAGAGCGATCAATTAATTTTCTTTTCCAACCACCAGCATCTATTAGTACTACTTTTCTTCGTTATAATAACCTTTACTCTTTAGATTATGATTTTAGCGATAAAGCAAAAGGTGGCATTAATAAATTTTTAGAACAATCTGTATTGTTTGGTGGTAATAAAGACGATGGCACTGAAAGAATTGGTGGAACTACTCAACCAGAATATGTGAGAATATCTACAGATAAAAAAATTGATATTAAGTATAAACCTAAAGAATCTCTAAATTCAGGTTCGTCTAAAATTGAAAGAAGAACAATTACGGGTGTATCTTGGGATACAGGGTCTACAGTCTTATCCATAGGTGATACTACAGATATTGAAGTTGGTAATTATATATTTGGAGCAGATTTAACTGATAACATAGACACACCAGTTCGTGTAGTTGATGTTGTAATCAATAAATTTATCTTAATTGATACTCCAACAAATAGTGTTGGCAGTTCAGAAACACTCACATTTATAGACCATCGTGGTTTTGTAAAGAGAGTCACTGCATCGGGTAGTAGTGGAACCCTGAGCATTAGTAATGGAAGTAATACAAGTATTAAGAAAAACCAAATTTTAATCCATTCAAGTGCCGAAAAGTTCACTACAATCACCAACATTACCCCTTCAATAACATATTCACCTAATGCAACTTTTGGAAGCAGAAAGGTCTATATCTATGAATCTAGAGGTTTGCTTGATCAAGGATTAGCAACATTCTGCGATCCTGGAGCATTTAACAGTATTCAATGCTTTAAATCAAGTGCTGCTGTTAATTCCGGTTTGCAGACCATACCTGTTGAAAGTGTTACCGGGTTGGCTATTGGTATGACAGTGCAAGGATTCCCGTTTGCTTCTGGTACTACCATCGTATCTACTAATGCCACCGCTAAGACAATAAATCTATCAGCACCAACAACTAAATCTATTGCTGCGAATTCTCAATTTACTGCTACTACTAAATCTGATGACAGGACACTCTGCTGTCCTCCAACAGATACTTCACCACCATTCTCACCAACTGAGGAAGGTTTACAAACTAACGCAGGTTCCAGTGTGAACTTGAGATTAAATGGTGGAAATCTTATATTTGACAATCTTACAGCATCAATGAATTCAGGTAATATTTCTGCACTTACACCCGGAGCAACCAACAATGCTCCCAAAAGAATCCAATTCAAGGGTGGTGATGGAGTCATATACGATCTATTATGTGAATAATACCAAAAAAGGTCTGGGGTCAATTTTTACCCAGACTTTTTTTTGCGCCTTTTTTGGAATTAAAAGTCGATTTTGGTTCAAGGGGTCATCAACAAATAGTATGTCTCCCCATTGACTACAATTGGAACCTTGTGGGTAAATGACTCTGCTGTTTTACCATCTGTTGATGTAGTTACATTTATTCCATCGATGGTAATTCCATCACCAAATAAAAGATCTCCTATTGAAACTTCTTCGCTAGAAGTTGTAAGGAATGTTCCAGCAGCGTCTGCCACTCCAAGGGCATCAGTAATAGACCAAGGATTATTATCAGCAGAGAACGCACGAGTTCCACCAATAAAGATACCTGGCGAGATGACCGTATCAAAATCAGAACCAACAGCAGCAGAACTACTGTTGAAATTTCCAGGATCAAATAGATTGATAGTTCCCTCAGTTTTAATTACTGTATCTACAGTTGTATTTTCAGTCCCCTTGTACTTCTTAGCAATAAAATAATTTGAATTTTCTATTTTAGTCTGTGTCCCACTTAGTATACCATTGATTGTACCCCTTAGAAAAGACCCAAAGTTAATAGTATCTTGAATCTCTGGTTTTATAAACTGCTCTAAGTTAAATCTTAAGACTGGTTCATCTTTGATAAAATTGAATTGACTTGGAGTAGCAGAAACATCTATCGTACTGATACCAACAATACTAGGTGTAAATGATAATTTAAATTTAGTTATTGCGTCAGAGTTACAAATAAAATATCGAGTTCCAGCATCTAAAGTTGTCGAACCTACACTTACAGATTCACTGACAGTAACAACATCATCATTTGTATATACAGCATTTGTATTCGATGTATATGTTATTGTAGCAGATGAAACGTCTTGTCCAGAACCAGTAAATAAGCAGTTAGTTTTTCTATATGTAACATTAGTACCGCCTGCTCCTATCAATACTGCAGGGTAACCACCATTAAAGATTGTGTTTCCTGCTCCCGTAACACCATCAACTGTTACAAGTCCATCAGCATATGTGTGATATGGAGTTGCTAATGTTACAGTAATTCTACTAGCATTAGATACATCTGGATCTGGTTCAGAACTAATTGCAGATATGGCAACAACTTTATCGGTAGTGAAAACGAACTCATCTGTATCCAACTTAACTGAATTGAATGGTAGACGAGAAGTATTTCTCAGATTATTTTGAATAATTCTTAGATCATCAGCAAGTCCAACTCCACCCAAATTAGCCAGAGCGAGTGTGTCATTTGTATTCTCTAAAAAATTTAGGTCTTGTCTAAAACCCTGATTTGCTATTGGCATTTTTCTTTAATCTATAGTGATTGACCAACCATTGTTTCTCAAAATGAGGACGAACTCTAAAGCAGCTTCGCTCTGTGGACCACAACCGCGAAGGTTAATAGTAACACTTCCACGCTTTGCTGTGTTCCAATTAGTATATAGATCCTCAAACATTTGTTCCATTGCTTGTTCTGTTAATGGATTGTCAGATAAATCAATGAGTCTGACTTGAGTTAGACCTGCAAATGATCCAGATTTATAATTTTTGAATAGATTATTGTAAGCAATAAAAAATCTCATACTTGGGCAGTCAGTCAAATCTGGAATTTCTGCACTGCCTGCCTGACCAATTAGATTATCTTGTAGATAGAGGTATTGTAGATTGGGGAGATTAATAAAGTCTCCAATGTTTACTAACTGATTACCCTGTAGATACAACTGAGTGAGATTTCCTAAATTCTGATAGGTTGGTATCGTACCATTGAGTTGATTAAAACTAAAGTTTATATTACCTATCGAGGGGTTGCCAACTAAACTCGGTGGTGATCCAGTGAATGCATTATTTTCCATGAAAATACTAGTCAACAGTGGATTACCCTGGAAAGTTGGAATAGTACCAGGTACTCTACCATATGAACGGAACCAAATGCTTCTGAGATTTGACAAACTGGTGAACGCCTGGAAGTCAATAGGAGAAGTTATCAAACTACCAGAATCAATAAGCAGACTCTGTAAATTCGTAGCGAATTGGAAAGTATTTTGTGGAATTACACTAGATGTATCGCCACTAGGAGAACCACCCTGAATATTGGTGAATCTCATATCAATAGTAACTAAACTGGCATTAGTGAATATTGGGAACCTGCCAACTACTCCAGAACCATACAGATTTAGAGATGACAGATTAGTACAATTATTAAATACATATTCTTTAGAATTACCACCCTCAAAATCAACTAAAGATCCTAGATTTCTAGAACCGATTCCTGTGAACGTTTGAAGTGAAGTTTTTCCTTGCACTCCAGTTGGGAACTGTAATCCTGTTCCACTTACGGCGATGGAACGAATTACTGTATTGCCTGAAGCAATACTAAATGTACCAGTCAGATAATAATTATTAGAAAGATCGAGAGTAACCAAATTTGTTAACTGATTGGTGTTGAAAACACCACCAGATCCTGGAGCAGATGTATCGAATGCTCTAAAATCATTATTAACAACAGTATAAGTCTCAACAGTATTAGAGACATTAGGTAAAGGATTAGTGCTGCTAGCAGAGTCTGGGTGGAAGAATGCTCCAGCACTTCTACCGAGATTGAAAAATGTCAGTGTCGGGAATCTTTTAGCAAATATATTTTGTGTGATTGAACCAAAGAATGATTCTCCAAAAGTAATGCTCTTAAGACCGGTAGGAATTTTATCTAAAACAGTTCCAGTTGTCTGACTACTTCCATCATAACTAGAGTTCTGTAACTTTCTTTCGCTTTCAGTTTCACTTAGATTGAATGGATTTCTTCTTAGATTTAATGTTTCTAAGTTTTCTGCAATTCCACCACCAGAACCATCAGTTAAGGTTGGGAAATTTCTTATCTTATTGAAAGCAAAATTAAGACTTGTTGCATTAGCAAACTTAACTGCTGGCAACTCACTAATGTTTGCTGATCGTATGACAACTTCTTTAATATTATCTGGATTATAATAGAACTGTATGAATCTCTCTCTAGATATGGAAGACCTATAACTTATGGATGATGTAGTACCACCTCGATTTGGATAACTTGAATAACTATTTGAATTTTGTGTTTGAACAATCTTCCAACTTGCAGGCACATTATTAACTAACTGAGTTAATACAATTGTTGCGTCTAAACTTCTAAAGAATCCCTTGAATATAACAGGAATACCTTTCATAGTATAAAGACTTACTGTTGATCCACCAACATTTACCTGAATTTTATGAGTAGGAAACTCAGAATCAGACTCTTTTATCTGTGGAACAATAGATGTCTGTAATCTTGGACCACTTACAGCTGTTGACTGTGTTCCAAATGCTAATTTTCCACCATCAATTTTAAGTCTTGCACCATAAGAAATTTTTGCTAACTTTTGAATTTCTTCATTTGAATTGGTTGCTCTGGGATCAGAAGAACTCCAAGCACTGACTCTTGAGGTTGATATATCTGCAAACTTAGATACGGCGGAAGATCCAGTTCCTTCCAGGTAACGATATCGTATTGCACCACCGTTCAGAGCACCATTAATTTTTAAGTTTCCAAACAAAGATCCATCTGTTCCTGCTCTGAGATTAACCAGTGAATCGAAAACTCCACTATCGCTGTCGAACCTATCTAAGGTTTCGTGTAAAGGTTCAGTCAGTCTTGAAAAACTACGCCAATCTGCTAACTGAGCACCTGCCTCTTTCGATCCAGCAATAATTTCAAGATCATTTGGAGGTAGATTAATGTTATTTAAAGCAATAAGTCTATCTCTGACGTCAGCAAATGACCTATTAACATCGAGACCAAATAATCTTGGGTTCCTAAGTGTCATATCGAGTCCTTGTATTAAATATTTAGTTCTATCAGACTGTTCTCATAATATATGCTAGTGCAAAGTATGGTGGTAAGTTAGCATTTGTTCCTGTTTGTGATGTGGAAGCAGATCCAGATGCATCTATACCAGTTGTTTGAATACTGACTGTATCTGGACCATTACTTCCTGCAGATTGACTGTCTCTATCAGACACAAATCCACCACCACTACCACCAGAAGTACCAGTAAGTACATCGTGATCGTGACTAATTAGTACAGCATCCTTATCACCACCAGATTGTGTTGCTGATCCTGTAACAGTTGTCTTAGCACCACTGCTATCTGAGTGAGCACCAATAACAAATGTATTTCTTAAGTCTGGTGTGCTATTAGATCCATTACACAATGCCCATCCACTCGGAATAGAAGCAATCGTTCCAGACCACATGATAATTC
>MDTG01026150.1_pt1 | contig 10500 bp, 9 predicted proteins | sample 811421 | NCBI WGS metagenome assembly MDTG01 (sample SAMN05326645, study PRJNA326480) | marine metagenome | isolation source: seawater | place: Pacific Ocean: South East | collected 2011
AGGTTCTGTGGCAATGACAAAAGGATCAAAAATATTTAATTAATTATGAAAACTTATTACGATAAAGATACTAACAAAGATTTAATAAAGAACAAAAAAGTAGCTATTTTTGGTTATGGAAGTCAAGGTCATGCGCATGCTTTAAATTTAAAAGATAGTGGTGTTAAAGAAGTAGTTGTTGCTTTAAGAGAAGGATCTTCGAGTATTAAAAAAGCGGAAAGTGCTGGATTAAAAGTTATGTCTTTATCAGATGCAGCAGCTTGGGCAGATGTAGTAATGATGTTGACACCCGATGAGCTTCAATCTGAAATCTACAAAAACCATATAGAGCAAAGAATGAAAGCTGGAACAAGTTTGGCTTTTGCCCACGGTCTTAACATTCATTTTGATTTAATTAACGCAAGAAAAGACTTAGATGTTTTTATGGTAGCTCCTAAAGGCCCTGGACATACTGTTAGAAGTGAATATCAAAAAGGCGGAGGAGTTCCGTGTTTAATGGCAGTACACAAAGATAGTTCTGGTAAAGCAAAAGACTTGGCACTTTCATATGCTTCGGCAGTTGGTGGAGGCAAGGCTGGAATAATTGAAACCACATTTAAGGATGAATGCGAAACCGATTTATTCGGTGAGCAGACAGTTTTATGCGGTGGTTTAGTAGAATTGATTAAAAATGGCTTTGAAACTTTAACAGAAGCCGGCTATCCGCCAGAGATGGCTTATTTTGAAACTCTCCATGAAGTAAAATTAATTGTTGATTTAATTTACGAAGGAGGAATAGCAAATATGAATTACTCTATATCAAATACCGCTGAATATGGTGAATATGTATCAGGTAAAAGAATTGTAGACAGTAAAACAAAAGAAAAAATGAAAGAAGTTTTAAAAGATATTCAATCGGGTAAATTTACCAAACAGTGGATGGAAGAGCATAAATCTGGACAGAAAAATTTCCTTCAAATGAGAAAGAGTTTAGCCGATCATCCTATCGAAAAGGTTGGTAAAGAGTTAAGAGCCATGATGCCATGGATTGGTAAAAATAAATTAGTCGACAAAGACAAAAATTAGCCCAATCTGATCAAAAATTTAACTGAATTAACTTTAAGTATTTGCATATTCTCGTTTTACTTGTAATATATATATTCTAATTATGAGTGATAAAAATAGAATTATAATCTTTGATACTACAATGCGAGACGGAGAGCAGTCTCCTGGCGCTTCGATGAGTCTTGAAGAAAAACTACAGATCTCAAGAGTATTTGATGAATTAGGTGTTGATGTAATTGAAGCAGGTTTTCCTATTGCTTCTCCAGGAGATTTTGAAGCTGTAACAGAAATAAGTAAAACACTTAAAAGATCGGTACCAGCTGGTCTAGCAAGAGCAACAAAAAAAGATATAGACGCATGTCATGAGGCTCTTAAACATGCCAAAAATTTTAGAATACATACTTTTATTTCAACAAGTCCACTTCATATGAAACATAAATTAAATAAATCTCCTGAAGAAGTTCTTGATGCAATAAAATATAGTGTCACTTATGCCAGAAAATTCACTGATGATGTAGAATGGTCTTGTGAGGATGGAACTCGTACAGATATGGATTATATGTGTAAGACAGTAGAACTTGCTATAAAGTCAGGCGCTAAGACAATTAATATTCCAGACACAGTAGGTTACACAGTACCATCAGAATTTAAAAAAATTATAGAAACACTATTAAACAAAGTTCCAAATATAGACAAAGCAATTCTTTCAACTCATTGTCATAATGATTTAGGTTTAGCTGTAGCTAATTCTTTGGCAGGAGTAATGGCTGGTGCTAGACAAATTGAATGTACAATAAATGGAATTGGGGAAAGAGCTGGAAACGCAGCACTTGAAGAAGTTGTTATGGCAATGAGAACTCGGCATGATTTAATGCCATATACAACAAATATAAATACTAAACTTTTAAGCAAAGCGTCAAAAGTAGTTTCGAATGCAACAGGGTTTCCTGTTCAATTTAATAAAGCCATTGTTGGCAAAAATGCTTTTGCCCATGAGTCAGGCATTCATCAAGATGGAATGTTAAAAAATCGAAATACTTACGAAATTATGACTCCCGAAAGCGTTGGCGTAAACAAAACTTCATTGGTAATGGGAAAACACTCAGGCCGTCATGCATTCAAAGATAAATTGAATGACTTAGGTTATGTAGGAGTTACTGACGATGTAATTCAATCTGCATTTGGAAAGTTTAAAGTTCTTGCAGACAAAAAAAAACATATTTATGATGAAGATATAGCAGCAATTGTTGATGACAGCTTAGTTTCTGAAGATAATGCAATTAAATTAAAATCATTAAAAGTTTTTGCAGGAACAGGGGAACCACAAAAGGCTGAAATGACTTTAGAAGTCTTAGGAGAAATAAAAGCTGCCTCAGAAACTGGAGATGGTCCAGTGGACGCAATTTTTAAATGTATTAAAAAACTTTACCCTCATGAAGTTAAACTATTACTTTACAATGTACACGCAGTGACTGAAGGAACTGATGCTCAAGCAACAGTTAGTGTAAGAATTGAGGAAAAAGGAAAAACTACAGTTGGACAAGCTGCAGATACTGATACCTTAGTGGCATCAGCTAATGCTTACCTAAGCGCATTAAACAAACTAATTATTAAAAGAAAAAAAACAGCGCCAGACCCTAGTTTGAGCGTGCAAATATAGAAGGAGAAAAAAATGTTTAAAGGATTATCAGGATTATCGTCATTATGGTCGCAAGACATGGCTATTGATTTGGGGACAGCTAATACTTTAGTGGTTCTTAAAGATCAAGGCGTGGTACTTAATGAGCCCTCAGTAGTAGCAGTAATTGAAGATGGTGGTAAAAAATCAGTCTTAGCTGTGGGAGATGAAGCAAAAACAATGTTAGGTAGAACTCCCGGAAACATATCGGCGATTAGACCTTTAAAAGATGGAGTAATCGCAGACTTTGTTGTTACAGAGGAAATGATCAAACACTTTATAAAAAAAGTACATAAGAAAAATGCTTTTGCAAATCCAAGAATTTTAATATGTGTTCCAACAGGTTCTACCCCTGTAGAAAGAAAAGCGATTCAAGACTCAGCGCTTGCTGCTGGAGCTAGAAAAGTACAATTGATTGAAGAACCTATAGCAGCCGCAATTGGCGCTGGTTTGCCAATTTCTGAAGCTACAGGATCAATGGTTGTAGATATTGGGGGTGGTACAACTGAAATAGCGGTTATGTCGCTGGGCGGTGTTGTATATTCTAAATCATTAAGAGTTGCCGGGGACGCATTAGACAGGTCAATTATTGATTACATGAGAAAAAAATTAAATCTGTTAATAGGTGACTCAACTGCTGAAAAAATTAAAAAGGAAATTGGAACTGCTATACCATCTACCCCAAACACTTTTTTAATGAAAGGTAGAGATATAAGGTCAGGAACTCCAAAAGAAATTGAACTAACAGAAAAAGATGCATGCGAAGCTTTAATGCCAATATTAAATCAGATTTTAGGTGGAATTAAAGAAGCGCTTGAAAATACTCCTCCAGAACTTTCTGCGGATTTAATTGATATGGGATTAGTGCTTACAGGAGGTGGTGCATTATTAAAAAATATTGATAAATTAATCTCACAAGATACAGGTTTACCAGTCACAATTGCTGATGACCCATTGTCATGCGTTGCAGTTGGAACAGGTAGAGCTTTGGAAAATGAAGAATTATTTTCTACAATGTTATCTGAGTATTAATTTATCTAAGAGATAAATGTCTTCAAGTAGAGATGATTTTAGCATAGCGTTCCGTTCAGCTCTTTTACAGAGAGGAGCTGCACAGAAATTTTCTTTAGTATCATTAATTATTTTAGCAGCAATTATCTTTTTTCTTGATATAAATAATTTAAAATTTATGAAGCCCATCAGATCAGTCATTAATGATGGGATTTATAGAGTTTCATTAGTGGCATCAGCACCTACTAAAATAATCCCAGAGGCAACAAGCAGTATAACTGGTCTGTTTAATATAAAAGCAGAAAATGAAAAATTAAGAAAAGCGTTAGAGGCTTATAAACAATTAGAATTAAATAACGAATATCTTTTAAATCAAAATAGAAATTTACAAAAAATACTAGAGTCAGATGAAACTTTATTTGAGGAAAACAACGTTCTTGCCAAAGTTTTAATTGACAAAGAGAGTCCCTATCTTAAATCTATAATTATAAACAAAGGGACTAAGTCTGGAATACTAAAAGGTATGCCAGTAATGGATAAAAAGTTTTTGGTGGGAAGAGTTGTAGAAACAAATTATTTATCATCAAGAATTTTATTGTTAAATGACCTCAATAGTAGAATTCCAGTTACTTTTGGAGAAGAGGGTACCCAAGCAATTTTGAAAGGCAACGGTGGATCAAGACCTATTTTAGAATATTTACCAGAAGGATACTTAATGGAGGATGGAATTGACGTGTTTACCTCAGGGAAAGACGGTATATTTAATCCTGGTTCTCCAATTGGAGTTACAACGGAATTAGGCGAAGTAAAACTTTTTTCAGAGTCAAGCCAGTTATCTTTTGTAACAGTCAATATTAGCAAACAAAATAAAGAGGCATTCTAAATGATTATTGGGAAAACTATTTCTAAATTAGTAAAGTTAGGCCCTCTAATTTTAATGTACTATTTATCTATTAGTGAGATAGATACATACTTTGAAAACTATTTTGAAATTCTATCTTTTAACATTCAATTGATAATAATTTATTTTTGGTCTTTAAAAAGACCTGAAATTTTGGGAAATGGCCATATTTTTTTTGCAGGCTTATTAAATGATGTAGTTATGGGATTTCCATTAGGAATAAGTTCATTAACTTATTTAGTCGTATCATTAGTAGCCACTTATGTGAAAAATATGACAGTAAACACAAGTATTACAACAGATTGGTTTACTTTTTTTATAGCAATTTTCTTCTCAAATTTGACTTTAGTAATATTGATTATGAATTTTTCAGACATTAATGTACAATTTATAGATGTTTCGTATAATACCTTTTTTACTTTAATTTTCTTCCCGTTTTTTTGGTTCTTTTTTAATTTTTACAACTCAATTTTACTTTTAGGAAAAAATGTTTAGTTCTGGCTCAGGAAATACAGTAATTAAGTCTAAACTTATTAGCAGAAGAATGTTTCTGCTCTCATTAGGTAAAGCTATAGTAGTAGTGGGTGTTCTAGGTCGTTTAATTTCGTTGCAAATAAATGAAAGTAAAAAATATAAAACCTTATCAGATAAGAATAGATTTAGAGAATGGAAGTTAGCACCTGAGAGGGGAGTTATAAATGACTATTTTAATCAAGAATTAGCCTCTAATAGGCAAGTTTATCAAATACATTTAATTCCAGAGAATACACAAAGTATTGAAGAGGTATTTGTGAGATTAAAAACAATTTTAAATATAACCGATAAGAGAATATTTAATCTAAAACGAAAAATTGCAAAACAAAAACCTTGGGAGCCAATAATTGTTTCAGACAATCTTACATGGTCTGAATTTTCAAGAATAAATTTATTTTTACATGAATTGCAAGGAGTAGAACCCATTGTTTCAGTAGCAAGAGTTTATAAGGATAATTCTTCAGCACATGTTTTAGGATACGTTTCTCAAGTAAGTGCAAAAGATTTAAAAAATAAGAAATATCTTAAGGAAATGTCTGTGCCTGGCATAGCCGTAGGCAAAACAGGATTGGAAAGACGGCTAGATGAAGAAATTATTGGGCAAGTAGGATTTCAAAGATATGAGGTAAATGCGTATGGTAAAAGAATAAAACAAATTCAAGTTGATCAAGGTCAAGCAGGAAAAAATTTTAAAACCACTTTAGATATGGAGGTACAAAAATATACTGCTGAAATTTTACAAGATAATGCAGCCTCAGTTTGTGTTATGGATATCTATAATGGTGATATAGTTTCTTTAGTATCCTCACCTACATATGACCCTAATGCCTTTGTTCATGGCATCGATCAAAATTATTGGAAAACTTTAATAGGTGATAAAAAAAAACCCTTAATCAATAAAGCCGTTTCAGGATTGTATCCTCCAGGGTCGACAATAAAAACTCTTGTTGCACTAAGTGCTTTAGAAAATAAGATTGTTAGACCTTTAAATTCTGTGACATGCACAGGGAAAATTGAATTATTTGGTGAAAAATTCCATTGCTGGAAAAAGAAAGGTCACGGGATTATGAATATGAGATCAGCAATTAAAAGATCATGTGATGTTTATTTTTATGAAATAGCAAGAAAATTAGGAGTAGATCGATTAGCAGAAACTGCAAAAAAATTTGGACTTGGAAAAAAAGTATTAAGAGATTTTACAGAAGAAAGATCAGGTGTTGTGCCAAACACTGCATGGAAGAAAAAATACATTGGTCAAAATTGGTATTTAGGTGAAACACTTCACTCAGGTATTGGTCAAGGTTATTTTCAAAGTACACCTATTCAATTATGCTTGATGACAGCTCAAATAGCTAATGGTGGTTTTGAAATAAAACCTAGGATAATTTTTGATAAAACGAAAAATAATTTAAAAGATTATTTAAAGTTTAAAAATGAAAATCCAAATCAACCTATCCCACAAGATTTATTAGTATCAAATTTTGATTTAAAACCACTTTTTAAAAATCAGGAAAATATAAAGATCATAAAAGATGCGATGTATTCTTCTTCGAATGAACCAGGAGGAACATCTTTTCGATCAAGGCTAGAAGATAAGCGTTTTACCTTTGCAGGTAAAACTGGATCATCTCAAATTAAAAAATTTACTGAAGCTCAGCGTGAAGCTGAAGTAAAACAAGAAAGTTTAGATTATAAAGATAGAGATCATGCTTTATTTATAGCATTCGCACCTGTCAGTGATCCAAAGTATGCAATTAGTGTTGTAGTGGAGCATGGAGGATCAGGTAGTAAAGCGGCTGCTCCAATAGCCAAAAAAGTAATTAAAAAAGTTTTAGAACGTCACAGCTTAAGAATGTCTGCTGGAAATTTAATCGGAGACCCAATTTAATGTTTCAACCTAGGTCAATACAGTCATCTTTAAGCTTCAGGGATAAATTATATTCTATAGATTATATTTTAGTATTTTCAATTTTAATTTTAGGAATAATAAGTATGTTTGCAATGTACTCAACAGATGGTGGAGAATTTAAATATCACACTGAAAGCCACATTATAAGATTTTTCGTTTTTTTTATTATGTTTTTTATTTTATCTTTTGTGCAAATTAGATTTTGGCATAGCACAAGTTATATTATTTATTTTATTTTTTTCATTCTTTTATTAGGAGTGAAATATTTTGGTCTTACTTCATCTGGATCTCAGAGGTGGTTAAATCTTTATTTCATGAATTTGCAGCCTTCAGAATTAATGAAAATTGGTTTAATTCTCTTCTTGGCTAAATATTATCATCGTATTTCAATCGAAAATGTTAATAGATTAAAATTTTTATTTCTCCCAATAATTGTTCTTGTTGCGCCAGTTCTTCTTGTGATTATGCAGCCTGATCTCGGTACATCTTTATTAATAGCTGCAGGCGGGGTAGTTGTCGCGTGGCTTGCTGGTGTGAGAGCAAAATTTTTCTTATATTCCACTTTAATATTTATTTCTTTATTGCCTGTTGCTATTTCATTTTTGAAACCTTATCAAAAGGCAAGAATACTTACATTTCTTAATCCCGAAAAAGATCCTTTAGGTGCAGGATATCAAATAATCCAATCAAAAATTGCTATAGGTTCTGGAGGGCTATTTGGAAAAGGTTTTTTAATGGGCTCTCAAAGTTATTTAGACTATTTACCGGAAAAACATACTGACTTTATATTTACATTATTTTCTGAAGAATTTGGTTTTTTTGGATCAGTATTTATTCTTTCATTATATGGATTAATTATCTCTAGAATTATTAAAATAGGTAGTGTGACAAGAAGTAATTTTGGAAAACTTTATTGTTATAGTTTTGCTACTGCATTTTTTATCTATGTAGTAGTAAATATGGGCATGGTATTAGGATTACTACCAATTGTTGGATCTCCGCTACCAATTATGTCTTATGGAGGCTCCTCGATGATGGCAATTATGCTTGGATTAGGCATAGTAATGTCTTGCAAGGTATATAAAGATAGCCCGGTTAATTAAAAAAAAGACCTATTATGGTCAAAATATTTTTCAAAAAAGACTTGTTAATATTGATGATAGATGATTAGATTAATAAAAAAATCATATGTTCGGCGATAAAAAAAATAAGATTAAAGATACAGAGAGATCATTAATTAGTGAGACTGTAAGCATTGAAGGGACAATTAATAGTTCTGGAGCCATCGATGTTGCCGGTCTTGTTAAAGGTCCAGTTATTTCAAAAGAAATAATCGTAAGAGAAACTGGATCAGTTACCGGAACAATTGAAGCAGACAGAGTAGAGGTTCATGGACATATGGATGGAAAAATCTCTGGACAAGATATTGTAATCGGAAGCACTGGCACAGTTAGAGGAGATATAGAATTTGGCAATAATTTAAAAACTGAAAATGGTGCTGATATAGATGGTTATATTAAAAAAACCCAAGGATCTAAATCAAAACTCGCTCCTGATTTTCTTTTCAGCAAATCAAAAGATGAAAAAAAATCTAAAGAAAATGGCGGATCAGAGACAGTAGTTAACAAAGAATCAGAAATTCCAGCCTAATCTACCGCACTACAAAGTCATCAAAGTTTCCTTTATAACTTTTAAATAAATGGAAAATTATAAATGTAAATCTGTTGGTATCATTGGATCGGGTATACAAGGCGTTTGTATAGGTCTTCAATTAATTAAAAAAGGTATTCCCGTAACAATTTTTGATAGAAATGACCCACTTTCATCAAACTACAAACCAGCATCTTATGGAAATGCAGGTCATTTTTCACCTTACGCAGTTTTAAAATTTAACAGACCAGATATTTTGAAAGATGTTCCAAAAATGCTTTTCAGTTCATATGGACCCTTATCTTTAAAGTGGAATTATCTTTTCAAATTAGCACCTTGGATTTTACATTATTTGAAAAATTGTAATAAAAAATCTATGTTACATACCGCAAAATATATGCACCAAATTTCAAATTTGGCAGATTCTGCCTATGAGGAAATTTTTAAAGAAATTGATACTACCAATATGTTAGAAAAAAAAGGAATTATCTATGTTTGGAGTAATAAGAATTTAAAAAGTAGAAACTTAGAAATAAAAGTACGTAACGACTTGGGTATTAACCAAAAGCTTTTAACTAAAAAAGAAGTTATAGAACTAGAACCTAATTTAAATCCAATATTTGATGCGGGAGTTTTATATGAAAATAGCATGTTCACAAGAGATCCACATGGAATATTAAAGGAAATTTTCAAGTTATTTTTAAATAAAGGTGGAAAATTTTTACAAGATGATATCAAAAGCTTAAAACAAATAAGCGAGAATAAAACTATTATTAAATCTGAAAATTATGAATACAATTTTGAAAAAACAGTGATTGCAGCAGGTGCATTTTCTAAAAAACTGACAGACCAACTTGGGGAAAATATACCTCTTGATACAGAAAGAGGTTATCACGTTCACTTTAAAGGCATGGAAAAATTAATATCGAGACCTATAATTTGCTTAGATAGAGGTTTTAGCATGTCACCAATGAACCAAGGTTTAAGAGCAGTAGGTACAGTGGAGTTAGGGGGGTTGCAAAATCCACCCTCAAAAAAAAGGATTGATTATTTAATTAAAAGTGCCAAAGAATTTTTACCACAATTAAACGATCATTATGATGAATGGTTAGGATTTAGACCTTCTCTGCCGGACTTTTTACCTGTACTTGGTCCATCTAATAATAATAAAAACATTATTTATGCTTTTGGACATGATCACCTAGGGTGGACATTGGGTGCAATTACAGGCAAGATCGTTTCCGGAATAGTTGCAGAAGAAAAAACAAATATGGATTTATCTCCATACAGCTCAAAAAGATTTAATTAAGGTTCATTTGTCAAAAAATTATTTAGCTTATTTTTTTTTAGTTTTAGCAGCGTTATTTTGGTCAGGAAATTTTATAGTAGGCAAATTTGCAACATTATTTCAAGTTCCTCCATTAACTCTAAATGTATTAAGATGGATTTCAGTTTGGTTTATTTTAATACCATTTACTTATAAAGAAATTTATAAAAACTTACCTTATATAAAAAAAAATTGGCTTGTAATAAGTTTTATGGGAGTGATTACCATAAGCACATTTAACTCTGTAGTTTATTTTGCACTTAACTACACGCAAGTTGTAAATGCCGTTTTGATGCTAGCAGCTATACCTGCGGCTACAATTGTTCTTTCTTCTTTAATGAAAATTGAAAAAACAAATATTTTTCAAATATTGGGATTACTGTTGTCAATTGTAGGAATCGGATCAATAATTTCTAACGGCGATATTCAAAAAATTATTTCTTTAA
>MDTG01041234.1_pt1 | contig 10500 bp, 10 predicted proteins | sample 811421 | NCBI WGS metagenome assembly MDTG01 (sample SAMN05326645, study PRJNA326480) | marine metagenome | isolation source: seawater | place: Pacific Ocean: South East | collected 2011
AAATTGTTTTTTCTTCATCAGCGCTACAGACAAAACATCTCCAAAAATAAGCTGGATTGCCGTCGATGTTGTTGGAGCCAAATCAAATGGGCATAACTCTTTATTCATAGGAAGGGTAATACTGTGATCAGAAAACTTAGATAACCTCGATTTGTCATTAGAGGTCCAACCTACTATGGTTGCGCCTTTTTTTTGTGCATATGGAATTATTTCTAAAAGCTCCTGACTTTCGCCGCTTTTACTGATACATATAAGAACATCATTTTTATTGATGATCCCTATATCTCCATGAAGCGCATTAATTGGAGGTAAATAAAGGGCTTTAGTTCCTGTTGAAAGAATAGACATAGCAAGCTTTTCAGCAATAATGCCACTTTTACCCACACCAGTAAATATTAGCGATCCTTTACACGTGTAAAACACATCAAATACGGCTTGAGCATTCTCTATGTTCAATGCATTAAAAAAATAGTTGAGATTTTTTTTATATTCATCAAATAAAGTTCTAAGCATTTTTTCACTTACCGCGGTGAGGTTTGGGTTATTTTAAAAGTCTCTTCAGAATAAGATTGTAACTTAATTATGCGGCTTAGATAGTTTTAAAGTCTATATTTTCTAAAAGATCTTTAATTTCTTTTAAAAATGCGCAGCCAAGCATACCATCAATAATACGGTGATCAAATGAAAGGGACAAGTGCATTGTCGATCTGATTCCTATCGTTTCATCCTCAAGAGGAACAACTTTTTTGACAATGGCCCCAGCTCCTACTATAGCAACTTCTGGCTGCCTAATAATAGGAGTTCCGATTAATGTTCCTGTCATACCAAAATTAGTCATTGTTATAGTTCCCTTCAATATATCCTCAGGTAATAGCTGTGATTTACGAGCTTTATTAGATAATTGACTAATTAACTGCGCTATTTCTGCTATTGAAAGCTTGTTACAATTTCTTATTACAGGAACTTGTATTCCCTTTTCCACATCAACAGCAAGGCCGAGATTTACCGTTTTTGAAAGAGTAATGACGTCATTGTTATGTTGGGAATTCATTATCGGATACTTAACAGCCGCTCCACTTATTGCCCATGCAATAAAACTTGTTATAGATAATTTAAATCCATTATTTTCTAGAAATTGCTGTTTATTGCTTTTTAAATGCTTTGTAATACGTGTTACATCTACTTCGTTTACAAGTGTTGCGTGGGGTGCTGTGAAATAAGAATCTACCATAGCTTTTGCAATTTTCTTTCTCATTGGCGACATCTTTATCGTATCGTCAATATGCATTGCTTGGTCTGCTTCTACATTTTTGGAATGGGATTCTTCTGCATTTAAATAATTTTCAAGATCTAATTTAGAAAGTCGCCCTCCGGCCCCCGTTCCCGGTATGCTTTTCAATATTTCTAATGACACCCCTTTTTGTTTTGCTATTTTTTTTACTAAAGGAGTAAAAAAACCCTTATTTGATGTAATTGCCTCTTCCATTTCATTAGAATCACTTTCAATATTTGGCTCCTGTGACTGAAATGCTCTTTCTTGGGTATCTATTAAAGCAAGGGTTTCTCCAACATCTAATTCTTGGTCTGGACTGGCTAGTGCTTTCGTCAAAACCCCTTCTACAGGAGAGGGTATTTCACTATTAACCTTATCCGTTGCTACCTCAAGTAAAGGCTCATCCAACTTAATAGTATCACCCTCCTGTTTAAACCACCTCACAACCGTTGCACTTAAGATGCTTTCTCCCAACTTGGGTAATTTAACTTCTATATTTTTTGACATCTTTACTCCAACCATGTGACTTTGTGATACATATCTTCGTTAATTTGATCCTCTTTTTTAGCAATAAATACAGCAGCTACAGCATCACCTAAAATATTAACTACTGCAGATACCATCTCCCGCAACCGATCTACCCCTGCGATGAGAGCGATTCCCTCAACAGGTAGATTCATCGCATTCAAAACAACAGAGAGCATCACAATCCCCGTTCCCGGAATTCCTGCAGCGCCTATAGCAGAGACTAGCGAAACAAAAGTTAAAATAACCACTTTTCCAATAGTAATCTCAATTCCGTATGCCTGGGCAATAAAAATAGCAGATATTGCCTGACCAATCGCGGCCCCATTCATATTAATGGTTGATCCCAAAGATAACACAAAGCCTGCAATATCGCCCGATATTCCTAAATGATTTCTTGCACAATCCAATGAAACAGGTAATGTAGCTGAGCTGCTACTTGTTGTGAATGCAAGGGCTATCGCATCTTTCATCCCTTTGAAAAAAGGGGCCACCTTTAATTTTGCTAAATATTTTAAAGATAGCGCAAATACAAATATAATCTGTAAAAGACACGCAATATAGTTGCAAAGTAAAAAATTAAATAACTTCGGAACTATATCAATACCCACACTCATTACCGAGGATATTATAAGTGCGCATACGCCATATGGAGCAAACTTCATTATAAAATGTGTTAGTGAATACATCGTTTCGCTTACAGATTCTAAAAGCCTTAAAATAGGCTTACCTTTTTCCCCAGAAAAATTAATGGCAAAGGCAAAAAATATGGCAAATACAATTATTTGAAGTACGTCCCCATTTACAAAAGCCGCAAAGGGGTTAGAAGGGACAATTCCAAAAACAAAGTCGACCATACTTGAAGATTTTTCTGCGCTAAGGTAATCACTAGGGATAGGCAAAGATAACGCTGCTCCTGGTTTGAAGGTAAAAACAAGTAATAACCCAAAAAAAATAGCAATTACAGTTGTTCCAGTATAAAATAATAATGTTCTTATCCCTATACGCCCAAGTTTTTTCGGATCGCTTATATGGCACATACCCACTACTAGAGATGAAAAAACAATAATACCAACTAACATTTTTAAAAGATCAATAAATGCCTGGCCGAACCGTCGAGAGATGACCAGAATGATATTTTTTAGGGAATACCCAAAAACTTCAACGCTAGAGGTGCCGAAAAGACATCCAATGATAATCCCTAGAGCTAACCCAATAAGTATCTTTATCCACGGTTTCATTGCGTCCCCTATACCATTAAAAGAGGTGCTATCTGATTTATCTCAATCATTTATCCTCACTTTATTTTTTTCCACTAGCTTCCGGACATAAGAAAGCATTTCTTCGTAATGGCTCATTCCTCCCAAGACATCCAACTCTGCTTCAAGAAAACCAACTTCTATAGGCAAATCATGACCTATGGGAGCTTTGATCCAATCCTTTTGAGAACAAATTATAATATCGCATTTATCGCTGATACATTTATTCGAAAAACTCAACAACTCTTTATAGGACGGCGCTATATGATCTTGGAGGATAAGTTCATTGATAACTTTGCAGCCCATATTTTCAAGCGTGGCTAGGAAAGATTGAGGGTCTCCAAGACCACAAAACACGCCTACTCGATAGCCTTTAAGATCCACAAGTTTGTTGCCCAAGAAAGTCGAAACGTGCTTAGGGGCCATCCTCGTGCCGATAATTGGTGCCTTAGTGAATTTTATTATTCTAGACTTTAACTTTTCAAAATGATTCTCGTCCTGAACATGATTGACAACAATATAGTCTGCTTTCTTTAGGCGCGAAGGCGAATCTCTTAGATATCCCCTTGGAAGAAAAAAGCCATGTCCAAATAAATTATTTGAGTTAAGCATTACTACTTCTAAATCTCGATTTAAATAGCGGTACTGCATTCCATCGTCTAGAAGAATGAGCTCAGCGTTGTGGTAGACTGCTCTTTTTGCATTCAGAGTTCTATCTCTACCTACAAAAAGGTTTGCCTGCGGTAGGTTTTTGGAAAGGAGATAAGGCTCATCACCACACACATCAGGAGTCACACGCGATTTGTTTACAAGGTGAAGATTACCTTTAAGCTTTTCTATCTTTGAGCGGTACCCTCTTGATAAAATTGAAATTTGAGCATTTTGGCTTAGATCCTTAGTTATTTTCTGAATAAACGATGTCTTGCCAGTACCCCCAGCAACGATGTTTCCGACACTTACCACTGGGATGGAAACAGTTTTTGACTCAATGAAGCGGTAATCGAAGATAAAATTCTTGCTTTTCACTCCCATTTTATAAAAAAAACTCATTAACCGCAGGGTACAATTTATCAATATAGACCGGCGTCTACCCTCGATATAGTCTATGATGATTGCCTGAGCGTTAATCAAAACCACCCTCCGTGATCTGGCAAAGTGATTTTGATGATTGGCCCGAAAAGGCTCTTTCTACCATTTCGACTATGATATGTATAGCTGCCATATGTGCTTCTTGGATCCTGTCAGAATACCCAAACCCCTCAAATACCATTTCGAAATCAGCCATGCCCTTAAGTCTTCCCCCATCTTTGCCCAGAAAGCATATGGTTTTCATTTCATATTCAAAAGCCTTATTAATTGCCTCAACCAAATTCGAAGAATTACCACTCGTTGAAAGTAAAACCAATATATCATTTGGTTGTCCAAATGCTTCGACTCCTCTAGAGAATATCTGATCAAAACCTCTGTCATTTCCGACACATGACATGTGACCCGGGTCGGAGAGTGCTATTGCAGGGAAGGCCTGGCGAGAACGACTCCTGAAAAAACCGGTCAACTCCTCAGCAAAGTGCATAGCGTCGCATAAGCTACCACCGTTTCCTGCAATGAGGACTTTGTTTTTGCTAGCAAAACAATTTACGAGTTCCTTAGAAGTGTTGCGAATAAATTCCAAAAAAGCAGGCTGGCAAAGCATTTCCATTGTCTGCTTGCTTTCTTGAAGCGATTTTAATATAAACTTGTCCATATGCAGTAAAATAAGTAAACTTTTTTACTACACTATCAAATGTTCACATAAAAATCCAGCCAGCGCCCCATGAATATCTAAGCAATGAGTTATCTTTTCTGCTCACGCGCTTTTGAAACACTAAGAGGACGACCAAGAACCTCTTTTTCATTTAGGTTTTTTATTGCCAAATCACCTGAGTCGTTAGAGCCCATTTCCACAAAACCAAAACCTCTTGACCGACCGGTTTCTCTATCCATTACGATTTTACAACTTTTAACCTCTCCGTGCTCAAGAAAACACTCTTTTAGCTTTTCCTCACTGCATTCTCTTGCTATATTTGCTACGAATAATTTCATTTTTTTCCTTTTCTTTATTTTTCTTTAATATTTTCTAAACTAATCTAATAACGTTACTTTGTAATATTTATTAAAATCAATTTGTTTTTCTTTCTTTGCAATATAAACAGCTGCTACTGCGTCACCAAGAATATTTACAACTGTCGCAATCATATCCCTTAGCCTATCTATACCCGCAACATAAACAATTCCTTCTAAAGGCAATCCCATTTCACTTAGCACAATTGATAGCATAATTAAACCACTACCAGGGACTCCAGCTGTTCCCACAGCTGATACTAGAGTAGTAAACATAAGGATAATAATTGAAGAAAACCCAATCTCGATTCCATATGCCTGTGCAATAAAAATAGCAAGGACAGACTGTCCTATCGCCGTTCCATTCATATTTACTGTGGACCCTAAAGATAACACAAATCCAGATATATCAGAAGAAATACCTAAGTGATCTCTCGCACATTCAAGGGAGACAGGGAGTGTTGCTGAGCTACTACTTGTTGTAAATGCAACGACAATTGCGTCTTTCATTCCTTTAAAAAAAGGAGCAACACCTATTTTTGCCATGAATTTGATAATGATTGGGAAGACAATCACAATTTGTATTAATGCTGCTATAAAAATGCAGCCAACTGCTGAAAATAGATGTAAAAATTTGTGCCCTATAGCCCCAACTGCTGTGGCTATTAATGCAAATACACCGTAGGGGGCGAACCTCATTACTATATGCGTTAAAGATGCCATTACATCACTTAGTGATTCGATATACGAAAGGATAAGCTTTCCTTTTTCGCCAGTCATATTTATTGCAATTGCAAGAAAAATTGCAAACACAATGATTTGGAGTATGTTGCCGTTTGCAAATGATGCAAAAGGATTAGACGGAACAATAGAAAAAAGGAAATCAAGGAGCCCCTTACTTTCATTGGCCATTTGATTTATGGGTAATACGAGCCCAAGGTTGGCACCAGGTTTTATAAAAAATACAACCATTAAGCCAATACCTATTGCAACTAAAGTAGTTAATATATAAAAAACTATGGTTGTAAGTCCAATCCTACCCATTTTTTTTGGATCGCTGATATGACACATTCCCACAATAAGTGATGAAAAAATAATAAGCCCCACGAGCATTTGTAAAAGATTAATAAAAGCTTTTCCAATGTAATCTAATATCAGAGCTGAGGAGCTTGCTATGACTGACGAGCCCTTTCCAAAATTAAATAAAAACAGCCCCAGCAAAAAGCCCAGAGCAAGTCCAACTAAAATCTTTAACCATGGTTTCATGAAAACTACTTATATTTATTAAAAATACCTAAATAAGGTAACTAGATCAGATTGATAAATGTTAATTTCTTAGGGTCACCTAATTTTTTACAACAAATAGCACTTTACCACATTATGTAAATTAAATCTACATCCGCATTGATAATCCCTTCCAAATTTACTATCTAAGGCAAAAAGCTAATCTGCAAAAATACTCTTGTCTTCGCAAATAATCTGTTCTTTTGTAACCGGATGCATGAAAAGAACCCGAATATGATGTAGCTTTAGCTTCTTTGTTTTTATTTTTGACCCATATTTTAAGTCCCCAACCACTGGGTGCCCATTATGAGCAAACTGTACGCGAATTTGATGATATCGACCCGTTTTTAGCTTAATTTCCACAATTGATGTATCCTTTAACGTCTTTTTAACCACATAGCTTAGTTCTGCTCTTTTTGATACAGTTTCACTATATGAAATATTCGATCGATAGCAAGACTTTTGTAAATAATTGACTAACGTTGACTCCCGGGGCTCTAAAATCCCCTCCACAACGGCTAAGTAGGTCTTCTCAATTTTCTGGTCTCGCATCTGTTCACAAAGCCTTGACAAGGCCTTCTTTGTTTTTGCAAAAATAACAATTCCACTCACAGGCTTATCGAGCCGATGAATGGGCTGCAAAAAAACTCCTGCAGGTTTCTGGTCCCTAATTTTAATATATTTTTTGCAATAGCTTTCTAGGCTTTCAGTATCTTTTTCACTCGCTTGAGTTATAACCCCACTAGGCTTACTCACTATAAAAAGATGATTATCCTCAAAGAGAACTTTAAGATCTTTGCCTAACAACTTCATAAAGCATTACAGTTGCAGCAGTTGCAACGTTTAAGGAATCAGCAATTCCTTTCATAGGAATCTTTATTTTCATATCAGCAGCTTCTATCCACGTTCTCGATAGCCCATGTTGCTCTGTCCCCATTGCAATAGCAATCGGCTGGGCAAAATTAGCTTCGTTATACAACATAGATGTTTTAGGAGTTGTTGAAGCAATTGTTATATTATTTCTTCTTAACCATTTAATCGCTTCACTTGTTGTGGAAAGCACCAGCTCCGCAGTGAATAAAGTACCAACACTTGCTCTAACAACATTTGGATTGAAAATATCTGTGCAAGGATCGCATACAATTAAGGCATCAACACCTGACGCATCGCAAGAGCGCAAAATAGACCCAAGATTTCCGGGCTTTTCAATTCCCTCAGCTATTAAAATAAATGTAGGTTGTTGCCCCTTTGAAAGAGTCAAATCGTCAAGTGATGTACTCCTCTGCGCTGCATGACCCATCAGCCCATCAGGCCTATCCCTATACGAGATTTTCTTAAATACATCAGGCGTCACCTCAAAAATCTGCGATCCACCACGTTTTATTTGATTGATCAGTAGCGTTTCATTGCTTCCTAAAAAATAATGAGGGCAAAAAAATAGTTTTTCGATACTCCAGTCAGCTGCGTTTGCTCTTGTAAGCTCTCTGAAGCCCTCAATCAAAAACATCCCCGTTTTATCTCTTTGTCTTTTATCTCTTAATTTAACGGTTTCCTTCACATGAGCATTGGAAGGGCTTGTTATCTGCGAATAATTACCCAAAAACACCTCTCAAATAACAGCCCGAAGGTAGCGAAGTATTCTTTGAACTAATAACCATTTCGCCCTTTTCAAGCTTTAAATCAGGAAAAAAATGTTGGACAAGATTTTCCAAAATAATAGGTGAAAACCCAGGAGTATGACATGTCAAAAGCAAAAAGGCCTCTTTTCTTAAGACTTTTTTTATAAGCCCTAGTAAAATAGGTAAATCTTTTTCAATTTTAAATATTTGACCTTTAGTCCCCCTTCCAAAACTTGGCGGATCTAATAAAACGGCATCATATTTTCTTTGACGCTTCACTTCTTTTTTAAGGAATGCAGTAGCATCATCAACAATCCACCTAACAGGCGCTGTAGTTAAACTATTGAGTTTTGCATTTTCTTTTCCCCAATCAATCATATTTTTTGCTGAATCTAAATGGCAAACTTTGAATCCTTTTTTTGCCAAATAAAGGGTCGAGGTACCTGTGTAGGCAAATAAATTTAAAACCTCATTATTCTTTTGAAGGTGCCGACTCATCCACTCCCAGTGGGTTGCATGTTCTGGAAATACGCCTAAATGACCAAAATTAGTTGGCACAAGCTTAATATTTAACTCATTAAAATTAATTACCCATGAGCTAGGGACTCCTTTCCATGGCTCTGATCTAATAAATTCGCTATGCGCTTTTCTCCATATTTTAAGATCACTAATTGGCCACACCGCTTGCATGCAAGGCCTAGTGATAATAAACTTGCCAAATTTTTCTATTTTCTTAAATGCGCCACAATCAAGTAGTTCATAATCCATAGGGACATACCCCATAAACAATGTACCTATAAAGTGCTGAAAGTAAATATGTTGCGCTATAATCTATATAAAGAGATCTTTTTTTTATAGAACCTTTAAAAGGTATTTTTCCAGAAAAAACCCCTTCGGGGGTGGAAATAGCTGAGTAGATCGTTCCAATAGGTTTTTCCTTGCTACCACCATTTGGACCTGCAATGCCCGATATAGCGATTGAAAAATCCGCACCAGAAACTTTCTTTACACCAGATGCCATAGAAATTACAGCTTCTTCACTCACCGCTCCGTGCGTCTCTAGTACCTTATGTGGAACTTTTAGGACCGATTCTTTTAATAAGTTTGAATAAGACACCACTCCTCCTAGATAATATTGGCTGCAATAAGGAACCTGAGTAATTCTAGATGAAACCCAGCCTCCTGTACAACTTTCGGCTATACTAAGGGTAAAGCGCTTATTAATCATTAAATCTTGTAGCGCCTCTTCGATTTTTTTAGATTTTTTGGAAAAAACATGGGTTTCAAATTGATTTACAACCTCGTCAAATGCGCGGTCAAGCACATGCTGATCTTTACCTTGGAAATAAATGGATAAAACTCCGTAGCCTGGGCATATTCCAATACTTATCCCTGGAAGTTTTTGTTCTAACTCGCGCAGTAGAGGATCGACTTGCTTCTCTGTTAAAAGAGCTAAATAAAGATTTTTTATATAAAATTTTTCGCTACATTTGCTTTGTATATCTTCAATAGCATCCTCAAGCATTTCCTCCATTTGTATAGGAACGCCAGGTAAAACATAAATTGAAGGATGACTGCCACATATAAACCCCGGAGCTGTTCCTATCGAATTACGTATTACTTTCATCTCCTTTATAACCATTGACTGATTTTCAAGAGTGACTAATTTTTTCCCAAAACGATTGATTAAATCTTTTTTTACTTCAGAATCTTGCACAAGGGGCTGTTCGAAAATATCAGCTATTACATCGCGGGTAATATCATCACCAGTAGGTCCAAGACCTCCCGTTGTAATAATAAAATCAGAGCGGCCCATAGCCTCTTTGATTCCTTCTCTTAAAGCGTTGTATTCGTCGGGTAGCGCAGTGACTTTACCCACTTTGAGCCCTTTTGAAAAAAGCTTTTTTCCTATTAATGCAGCATTAGTGTTCACAGTTTGACCCGACAAAAGTTCGTCCCCTATTGCAATAATTTCTATTTTCATATTGTTAATCCTGTATGAGCTAGCTGGGCGTGAGTATTTATCCAATTTATACATTTTTTACCCAACCTAAATTGAGCGTTGATGCGCTTGTTTTTATACATAAATGGAGTGGGTAGAGTCTGTCTACGCATCCAAACTGCCAGTTCTTTAAAAAGCTGGGTATTCGCATAATTTTTATCTTTATAAACTTCAACTACTTCGTTCTTAATAGAGTTAGAATAAATTTGCGGGAAAGAAAACTGAAGTCCCCATGTTATAGCTTCTTTCGAGTGCAAACCAGAATGAAAGGTTCTATTTTCCTTTGAAAAGGTGAAAAAATGCCCCCTCAACTGAATAATAGGCTTCCGGGGTTTTATTACATACCTGCTATTTGGCGCTTTTATTGCAAAAAAAACATTATCGACTGTAGAAAAAGCAGCCGAAAAAAAAGGCCTTGTTTCACTTTCTGGTGGAATA
>MDTG01255744.1_pt1 | contig 10500 bp, 7 predicted proteins | sample 811421 | NCBI WGS metagenome assembly MDTG01 (sample SAMN05326645, study PRJNA326480) | marine metagenome | isolation source: seawater | place: Pacific Ocean: South East | collected 2011
AAGTAATAAAATTTAGCAAAAATTGATTAAAGTTACTTTTTAACCACCTTATAACTCAAGCTTTCCTTTGTTTCTAAATCAATAGCATTCACAATATAAGTAGCACTTGAAAGGTGTTCTACACTGATTGTATTGCCTTTTAATTCCATTACTTTATTGCCAGTAAGGTCAAAGACTTCTATTTGATAAACCTTATCAGAATTTAATGCCAACTGGTTTGTAGTTGGGTTTGGAAATAGTTTTATTCTATCCTTTAGGGGCTCAATATCATTGTAACTCAATGTTTCACTTGTACTGTAGTTGTGTACTTTAATTAGCACCATATTACCTGAATCACAAGCCAATTCGTAAAACAGCAAACACCCTTCTGTTAATACAGTGTAACCAGGATAAGATGACACCGGATAAGGATAATCATTAGTTGGAATTCGATATTTCCAATAATAGCTTCCTCCAGTTATAGTCCAAAACTCTCCTTCAGGAACTTCAATTGCATTTGCAAGAAGCTGTACGTCTGCACAGGGAAGATGAAAAGCATTAGTTACAGGATTGCTTACAGATATAGAATATTCTTGCGCATTAACTTGAAATAATGCAGTAATGAATAATAGTAATAGTATTTTTTTCATTTTATTAATTTTTAAGTTGTCTTATAAAACTAATAAAAATATACCAAATCTACATTAAGCTGTGATTTTAGGCTTACATGAGCATATATTACATCCAATGTTCCTTGATTATGCTGATGATGAGTAATTTTTTTATATTTATTAGTATAATTTTCAGCTAAGCTTGATTAAAATGTTTCGAATTTCAAAAAAAATTAAAATTGAAAACAGTGCTGATGCGCTGTGGAAACTCATTTCTTCTCCAGGCCACTTAAATCAATTCCACCCTTTTTGTAAAGAAAACAAAGTATTGGAATCTAAAAACGCTGCGATTTTAAAAGATCAACTAATCTATTTAAATGGTCTCACTTACTATAGAACTTTTGTAGAATGGAAACCAAAGATTGGTTACCGTCTGAAAATTGGCAGTAAAAATGCGAAACAATCTGATGTTAAATGGCAATTAATTGACAACGGAACATCAACTTATGTAAAAATCACTATTAATCCTTACACCAGCAGTAAAATACCTAAATTATTATATCCCATTTTTCATTGCACTGTTATTAGACCAAAACTCAAATCCTATTTAAATTCAGTGCTCAAAGGCCTTGAATATTATTCATCTCATAAAAAACCCGTTCCACGAAACCAATTTGGTACCCATTCTTGGTTTACCTGAAGTTTTTTTATGATTTGAGCCCCTTAAAACTGTGAGATAAAAAATGACTAGTTTCCGTTAATTTCACAAAGCCTTTATCTTTTAAAATCATTACTTTTATTTTTTTAAACAATTACACTTGAAAAATAAGATAAATACTTTGATACGCAGCCTTCTTTTAATGGCTGTAATGCTTCAATTGTGGTCACAAAACCCACCCAATGTCATTTATATCTTAAGTGACGATTTAGGCTATGGCGAGGTTGGGTATAACGGCCAACAAATGATAGAAACTCCCGAACTGGATCATTTAGCAGCCAATGGTATGCGATTTACAGACCATTACTGCGGCAATGCCGTTTGCGCCCCCAGTCGGGCATCTTTAATGACTGGAAAACATCCTGGCCATGCCTATATTAGGGCCAACAGCCCTGGTTATCCCAATGGGCAAACACCGATCAAAGAAGGTACAGAAACCTTGGGTAAATTGATGCAGAGAGCAGGCTACAAAACAGCTTGTATTGGAAAATGGGGCTTGGGCGGTTTTCACAATACTGGAAATCCCAATAAACAAGGCTTTGATTATTTTTACGGCTATACCGATCAGCGCAAAGCGCATAATTATTATCCAGAATATCTATGGCTTAATGGTGAAAAACAATTTTTAGACAATGGAAATGGAAAACAGAACGACTACAGCCACGATCTTTTTACCGAAAAAGCCATTTCATACATCAAATCAAATAAATCTGAGCCTTTCTTTTTGTATTTGGCTTATACCATTCCACATTTGAAATGGCAAGTTCCAGATTTGGCGCAATACGAGAACAAAGACTGGCCCGAAAAAATGAAAATTCAAGCTGCAATGGTTTCAAGAATGAGCAAAGACATTGGTGCAATTGCCAACCTTTTGGTAGATCTTGGTATTGACAAGAACACTCTGATTTTTTTCAACAGCGATAATGGCGCACATGGTAAAGGGGGAAGTTTGGAATTTTTTAAAACATCGGGAGACCTAAGAGGAAGAAAGCGTAATATGTATGATGGGGGGGTCCGCTCGCCTATGTTTGCCTATTGGCCCAATAAAATACAATCAGGAACCACTAGCAATCACATCTCTGCATTTTGGGACATGTTACCAACATTTTCGGAACTAACCTCTACCCCAATTGAAGGAGAAACAGACGGCATTTCCATGTTACCAACGCTGTTGGGGAAGCCAAAACATCAAAAACAACACAAATATTTGTACTGGGAACTCTATGAGTGGACGCCCAATTGTGCAGTTCGCTATGGGCCCTGGAAGGCGGTGGTGCTGAATCGCAGAAAAGGCCTTAATGTTGAATTATACAATTTAAAAACAGATCCTGGTGAAACAATTGACGTTGCTATGAAACACCCGAAAATTGTAGATGAAATTGTTACAATGATGAAAAACGCGCATGTCAAAAATCCTTTTTGGGATGTTGAAAACAAACCTCTTTTTGACGCTGATGCGGCAGCCAAAGCTAATGGTGTAGAGCCAGATTTTAGCAATTCCTATTACAAACCACAAAAAAAGTAAAGCCATGCTTAATAAATCGTTTGTAATGCTTCTTATTTTAGGAACGATTCTGGTTTCAAAGGCACAAAACCAACCCAACATACTATGGATATATGCAGAAGATACTTCACCATGGATGGGATGTTATGGCGATACAATTAATGCGAATGCCACGCCGCACATAGACTTTATTGCAAACCAAGGCGTTCGTTTTGAAAAGGCTTTTGTTGCTGCGCCGGTTTGTTCGGTTTCCAGATCGGCCGTCATTGTCGGTCAAAATCCCATTCGATTTGGGGGCCATCAACACCGTTCTTCAAGAACCAACAAAACCAGAATTTTTCTTCCTGAAGGCTATAAATTACTACCAGAAATTTTAAAAGAAAACGGCTATTCTACTTTCAATATCGGCAAAGGCGATTATAATTTTGTTTGGAATCGAAAGGAAGTTTATTCTGTTGCTCTAAAAAGCAAAACAGACTTCACCCAAATCAAAGATATGCAGCCTTTTTTTGGGCAAATTCAAACCAAGGGAGGTAAAAATAATACTTCCAATTTTCCAAAGGAAAGAAAAGTAAACCCCAATGATGTCAAGGTCCCTCTAGATTATCCCGATAATCCTGTCTTCAAAGCGGTAATCGCACAACATTATGACGCGATTAGAAAAGATGATGACTTGATTGGCGAGATTCTAAACGGTTTGAAGGAAGCGGGCTTGGATAAAAACACCATTGTTGTGTATTTTTCTGACCACGGTGCAAATCATTTATTGCGTCATAAGCAAATGACAACTGAGGGCGGCTTACGGGTACCTTTTGTTGTAATGGGGCCAGAACAGTATGTGCCAAAAAGACAAATTAGAACCGACCTTGTTAGCATGTTAGATTTGACCGCCACGACGCTTTCTTGGGCCGGGCTGGAACAACCTAAATGGTACGAAGGACAAGATCTTTTTGCTAAAGATTTTAAAGCACGGACTTTTATTGGCGGTCAAAAAGACAGGCTCGATCACACTATTGACCGCGTCAGAACCGTCCGCAGTAAAGATTTTCGATATGTGAAAAATTACAAATTAGACCGCATCCTATTACAGCCACAATACCGCGACAAAATGCCCTATAGCATAGATATACACGAACGCTACCAAAGTGGAAAACTTTCTGAAAAACACAGAGAAATTTACTTTGGAGAACGGCAAGCAGAAGAATTATACAAGGTGTCTGAGGATCCAGAAATGCTTTACAACTTGGCACAAAATCCTACCTATTTTAAAGAATTGAAACAGCATCGAAAGTTACTATCACAATGGTTGTCCAAGGGGGATATGGGAAGCGATGAAGAAGGAGTTGAAGGCTTGAGAGCCAATGGCGAAGAGAAAAAATGGGGAGAAGGCGTCAATGTAGAGTACGAGGCCTACCGGCTCGATTCTGACGGAGATGGTTTATCGGATAAGTGGGAGATCTTGAACAATAGAGATCCCAGTGATGGGCTTTTAATCTTTAATTTTGACAATGGAGGTTGGCAAACCGAAGGTTGGTTTTCAAGGGACATCAAATCCAATTTAGCGGGATTTTTAGGCTATCTAGATTTTACTCTAAATAAAGCAAAAGGGACGCTTAAGAGGGAGAATCTAGCCCTACAAACCACACAAAAAGACAAGATCTTGTCCATCAAACTCAAAACAGATGCAAAGCTAAAAATTGATTTTTTAGCCAACAGCAAGCACATTGGCAGTTGCGAAATGACTGGTAATGACGATTACCAAGTTGTAGAAATAAATTTGCGTGAAACCAACTGGAAAGGTTTAATTCGTTCGATCGATTTTAAGATTGAAGGTAAAAAGGGGGCCACAATCGCAATGGACTATATCCAGTTAAAAAGGCAATAAAGTGAGTGATTTTAAATATAAATTGAGCTGAATGATAAAACATAATTTTAAAATACTAATGCTAGTACTTTTGCCTTTTTGCTTCAAAGGAATGGGTCAAGAATATTCAACAGCTGGTTTTTATCAAACCGATGCTTCGGTTAGAGAGGCCATTAATTTCAATGTAGGTTGGCGTTTCATTAAACAAGATATAAAAGGCGCAGAGGCAATCGATTTTGACGATACTACATGGAGCATTGTGAATCTGCCCGACGGATTAGAATTGCTTCCATTGGCTGCAAGTGGCGGTGTAAATTATCAGGGCCCAGTTTGGTATAGAAAACACTTCACCCCTAGTGATGCTCTTGAGGGAAAGAAGGTGATGTTGCATTTTGAAGGCATTATGGGGAAATCAAAAATTTGGATTAATGGCCAGCTGGTTAGAGAAAATTTTGGCTCCTATTATCCCATACATATTGATATTTCTGAATATTTAACAATTGGCAAAAATAATGTCATTGCCGTTCGTCCTGACAACAGCAACGATCGTTTGTATCCCCCAGGGAAACCCCAAGAAACATTAGACTTCACCTATTTTGGCGGAATTTATAGAGATGTTTGGCTCATTACACACAACGATGTTTACGTCACCCATCCTCTGGCAGTAGATAAAATAGCAGGAGGTGGGGTATTTGTTCATTATGAGCGCCTTACTGAGGAATCTGTAGATGTATTGGTAGAGGTGGATGTAGCCAATGATGGTAACTCTAAAAAAGTACTTTTGGAGTTGCAACTAAAAGATCAAAATGGCAGCGTAGTAGCTGTAACTAAAAAAGCAATTGCTGTTGGTAAAATGCGCGCCAAAAAAGCAGGGCTTGAGTTTAGTGTTAAAAATCCAGAACTTTGGTCACCAGACCATCCGTATCTCTATAATTTACACCTCACAATTACTGACAAAAACGGAAAAACTTTAGATGCTTTTAGAAAACGCATTGGCATCAGAATCCTGGAAATGAAAGGAAAAGATGGACTTTTCTTGAACGGAAAGCGGTATCCCGTAAAATTAATTGGTGCCAACCGACATCAAGATTTTGCTCATATAGGACACGCCTTACCAAACAATTTACACTACAGAGATGCTGTAAAATTGCGTCAAACGGGAATGCGTGTCATTCGTTCCGCGCATTTTGTTCAAGACCCTGCATTCATGGATGCATGTGACGCACTCGGTTTATTTACAGTCACGACCATTCCAGGTTGGCAATATTGGAACACACAACCCATTTTTATGGAACGCATGTTAAAAGATGTTAGGAATCTATTTCGCCTCGAAAGAAATAGGCCCTCGGTATTGTTGTGGGAAATAGTTCCAAATGAAACCCACTTCCCTGACAAATACGCTACAGAAGCAACGCAAGCAGCCAATGAGGAATATCCCTATCCCGGAAAATACACGGCTTCGGACGCACGTACGCACAGAACCCAATCTCAAAAATACTTTGATGTATTGTATGCCAATGATTTGGTTCCAGCGCATCATGACAAATCTATTTTTAAGCGGGAATGGGGCGATTTCGTAGACAACTGGGTCGATCATAATTCGGTCAGCCGGGTGGCTAAACAATGGGGCGAAGTGCCTCAATTGCGGCAATCTCTTCATTATTTCAAAGAAGATTGGATGGAAAAGGGAGAAATCGTACCATGGCCGTCACTCACCATGATTTACGGCGCTAGCGATGCTTTGATTGGAGCTACACTTTGGCACCCCTTTGACCACCAACGTGGCTACCATCCAGATCCTTTTTGGGGGGGAATTATGGATGCTTACCGACAGCCCAAATTTTCATATTACTTACTTAAAACACTCTTACCAACAGAAGGTTTAGAAGGTGTACCACACGTAGAAGCAGCGCCTTTTGTGTATGTCGCCCATTTAATGACCCCATTTTCACCAAAAGATGTTGTCATCTTCACCAATTGCGAAGCTGTAAAATTAACCCTTTTTGGGAACGAGATTGGAACAAAAAAAGCAACCGACTCGGGCAGTCCTGTTCCAAGAATCCCTGTGATTTTTAAAGATGTATTTAAATATACGGACATAAGAAATAAGAATAAAAAAAGTTATGGAAAGATCGACCAATCTTTTGTTGAAGGGGCGCTAATGAAAGCTGAAGGCATCATCAATGGCAAAGTCGTCACTGAACACACCCGTTGGCCGGTAGGGAGAAAGCGAAGATTGATTTTAAAGGTAGATGACTCCAGTATTCAACCTGTGGCAGATGGAAGCGATATTACGACGGTGGTAGCATATTTGGTAGATGCTGGCGGAGCAATAAAACGATTGAGCGATGAATATGTTCGCTTTACAGTTGAAGGTGAAGGCGAATTAATTGGAGGTGAAGAAAATGCCATCAACCCACAAAAACTACTTTGGGGAGAAGCAGTTGCGCTGGTTCGCTCCAGTACAAACCCCGGTAGGGTTGTAGTAAAAGCAGAAACCATCAAAGATGGTATAAATAGTCCTGAGTTTGCTGAAATTGAATTCAGCACTGCCCCTGCAAAACACAATTTATTGTTTACTGAATTACCTAGAAAAGCTGATGCTGATGTATTACCGATTTTAAAAAATGAAACTGAAGTCCTGAAAAATTTACGCATCGAATTAAAGAAAGTGAAGAAAAAATTACAACAATACGAACTCAATGAAGTTGGAAAACAACAACAGAAATTCATCGAGTAAAAAATCAATAATCATCTGATGATTTCAACTAAAGTTTATTATTACAAGTATATATCGTTTTTAATTTCTTTTACTTTTTTAAATACGCAATTGATTCCTGCTCAAGAGCAGACAGCTCCAAATATTATATTAATTAATATCGATGATATGGGGTGGAAAGATGTTGGTTTTATGGGTTCAAAATACTATGAAACGCCAAATATTGATGGCTTGGCAGCGCGTGGGATGGTTTTTACTAACGGCTATGCGGCGGCGGCCAACTGTGCGCCCAGCAGAGCCTCCCTTATGACGGGTTTATGGACATCAAGACATGGTATTTATACCGTAAACACATCTGAGAGAGGACACACAAAGGATCGAAAATTAATTCCAATAAAAAACACAAAAACCCTTTCCAGTAAATTTAAAGTGATTCCGCAAATTTTAAAAGAAAATGGATACACAACCTGCCATGCTGGAAAATGGCATTTATCAAATAATCCGAAAGACTTTGGATTTGATGTCAATATAGGGGGCAGTCACGCGGGGTTCCCCAAGAGTTATTACCCCCCCTATGAAAATGTGAAAGTTGAAGGTGGAGACAACTCTTATTTGACAGATTTAATCACAGAAAAAGCCATTGCATTTATTGAAAAGTCAAAGCAACCTTACTTTTTACATTATGCGCCGTATGCCGTTCATTTACCACTCAACCCGGTTAAATCATTGCTTCCCAAATACTACAGTAAAGCGCCTCAGGACGGCCAAGGGAATGCCAAGTACGCCAGTATGATTGAAAACCTTGATAGAAATATTGGTTTGCTGGTCAACGACTTAAAAGATCCAAACACCCTAATCATTTTCACCTCAGACAACGGTGGGTTGTATGGAATTACACAACAAAAACCTTTGAGAGCTGGAAAAGGAAGTTATTATGAAGGCGGCATTCGAGAACCTTTTGTGTTCGTTTGGAAAGACAGAATCAAAGAAAATTCTATCAATGACACGCCCATCACCCATTTAGACATCTTCCCTACCCTGCTAAATGCCGCTCAAATTGTTGATTATGACGCCCCATTGGACGGCAGTAATTTAGGCCCCATTCTTAGCCGTAAACAAAACAACATTGAAAGGGCTATTTTTTGGCATTTTCCAGTTTATATTCAATCAAAAAAACGGAAAAACTATAAGAACGAAAACAGAGATTCATTATTTCGAACAAGACCCGGTTCCGTAGTTCGCCAAGGAGACTGGAAGTTGCATTACTATTTTGAAGACAAAGCATTGGAACTTTTCAATTTAAAAAACGATATCGGCGAACGGGAAAATTTAATTCATGTTCATCCTAAAAAAGCGGCCAAACTAAAAACTGTCCTTGAAACGTGGTGGAAAGATACAAACGCACCAATCCCAACCAAAATCAATTTAGAATATATTGAAAAAGAACCCTCCATTATAAAAGATGAATAATCCCTCTAAACGACTTGAATCAAAACTAAAAATATCATCATGAAAAGACTCAAACCATTTCTTTTAATCTCATTTACAGTAGCGGTATTTATTTGCTGTGGTAGCTCGGATAGTTCCAGCGATAATGACAATGATGGGGTCACGCCACCTCAACAGTGTTTGGCACCTACAGCTTTATCAGTAACACTCTTGAATGGAAACACAGTTGCATTAGAATGGGGTGACATGAATGGGGAAACCCAATGGAAGTATGTACTTCAATCACAAGGGATGGGAGATCCAACAACGGAAGGCGAGGATACAACGACAAATCCATTGACTCTAACAGATTTAAATCCCAGCAGCAGTTATGAATTTTATATCCGCACTGTGTGTACTGATAACAATTTAAGCCCTTGGGCTGGTCCTGTGAGTTTCACCACAACTGTTCCGGAGGGTTATGTGAAAGTATGGGAAGATCACTTTGATGGTCCAACTATAAACACTAACTATTGGACCATGGGAACCTTGAGAGATCCAGAATCTGGGGATATCATACCAGGCGCGGATGGTGATTTTTTACTCAAAGACAAATATAGTGGTTATGTCACTGAAGAAGATAGTTACATCGAAGACGGAGCCTTGGTCTTGAGAAATCAAAAAAGAGCCTACGAAGGAACGGATCCAGCAGGAAGTTATAATTACACTAGTGGGTGGGCCATGACCATGCATAAGGTTTATTTAAACAAGGGATATATTGAAATGCGTGCACAGTTTCCATCTGGAGATAAGGTATGGCCAGCACTTTGGCTAATTGCAGAGGATTTAGTTTGGGGGCCAGAATGGGACATGTTTGAATATTTTGGTCAAAATGTTGAGGGCGATGATGTGATGGCGATGCATTTGTTTGTAGGGGAATGGGACAGTCCTCGCTGGAGCACAGGTTTCATCTTCAATTTTGATCAAGAATACGATTGTGAAGCTTGGCATATATACGGCTTTGAATGGACTGAAGAAAAAGCAGTTTGGTCGGTTGACGGAGTTGTTAAAAGAGAATTGTCAAGTGATGGTTTCTGGGCGAGATGGCCAAATGAAGACATGTACCTCGTTTTCAACAATGAGGTTCAGACCTACGCCACAGATCAAACCACAGAATGGCCAAATTATTTAAAAATTGATTACGTTGAAATTTACTCCAACCAAGATTAATAACTAAGTTGCTAAAATTGAAGAGGCATTTAAATTATTAGCTGATATATAATTTTTGTAAATTTCATATAGTGGGCGTTTATTCTTAAATTTGCAAAAATATGGTTCAAAAACTGTTTTAAGACACCTATATTTTTAAATTTGTAAAGTACAATTTAAATGACGTCACAATTTATGAGCTTATACCTTGAATATTTAAATGAAATCGAAGAGAGGAAAGATCAAGGTCTTGACCCTAAACCAATTGATAGTGCCGAACTATTGAGCGAAGTTATTGCTCAAATCAAAGACCCTGTTCACGAGCACCGAAAAGAGTCCCTCGATTTCTTTATTTACAATGTATTACCAGGAACAACATCTGCAGCAGTTGTAAAAGCTAAATTCTTAAAAGAAATCATTCTCGGTGAGGTTTCTTTGAAAGAAATTCCAGCTGATTTTGCATTTGAG
>MDTG01285866.1_pt1 | contig 10500 bp, 8 predicted proteins | sample 811421 | NCBI WGS metagenome assembly MDTG01 (sample SAMN05326645, study PRJNA326480) | marine metagenome | isolation source: seawater | place: Pacific Ocean: South East | collected 2011
AATGGGCCGCGAGCCTACCCCTGAAGAGCTGGGCGAGCGTATGGAAATGCCCGAAGACAAAGTGCGCAAGGTCCTTAAGATCGCCAAAGAGCCAATCTCGATGGAGACGCCCATCGGTGATGATGAAGACTCGCACTTGGGTGACTTCATAGAAGATCTCACCATTGCCTCACCAGTTGATTCTGCTACCGAGGAAGGCCTCACCGAGGCGACCCGCGAGGTGCTAGGCGGCCTAACTGCCCGCGAAGCGAAAGTTCTGCGCATGCGTTTTGGTATTGATATGAATACCGACCATACGCTGGAAGAGGTCGGTAAGCAGTTTGACGTAACACGTGAGCGGATACGTCAGATCGAAGCTAAGGCGCTCCGCAAGCTGCGTCACCCCACGCGTTCTGATTACCTGCGCAGCTTCCTCGACGAGTAAGTCACGCAGGATGCGCCGCATCGCCACACTGCTCATTCTCGTGATGATGCTGGCCAGTTGTGGCGACACCTCTTTCGAATCAGTTGTTAAAACCTCAGCGGGCACCATAACGGTCTCGCCTTCAGACGCGTCTGGCGCAGCGATCTGGCAGGGCCGGTGTGCCTCCTGTCACGGCGCAGCGGGTGAAGGTAACAAAGCGCTGGGTGCGCCCGCCCTCACCCAGCTTTCCGCCGATTATATTGAGCGGCAACTCAATCATTTCGCCACCGGCGTACGCGGTGCACAAGGCAGCGATGAGGCGGGGAAACGCATGGCTTTGAGCGTCGCCAACCTCAACGATAGAGAGATCCCCGATCTGGTCGAGCTCATCACAACAGAACTACAGCCCACACAACCAGCAGCAACAGTTAGCGGTGATGCGGAACGAGGCAAGGACTACTACACCAACATCTGCAGCGCCTGCCATGCCACAAACGCGCAAGGCAATGACGTTTTGGGCGCACCCGCACTGGCAGGTGCAAACGACTGGTATCTAAAATCGTCCTACGAGGGTTATTTAGAGGGTATCCGCGGCGCACACCCAGACGATTTTTATGGAGCACAAATGGCAAGACTTGCGCCCGCGCTATCCAACGGCGACGATATCAATGATGTCATCGCTTTTATCGCTACACTGCCGCCGCAACGCTGATAACACCAGCGGCACCTCTACATGTCTTGCACATCTGCCATCTGCAGGGCGCCGGCTACTCAGAGTCCTGTTATTAGTAATCTTGCCCGGCCAGGTCGCGGCTAGCGATAAAGCGTCTCCAGCGATACAATTCAACCTAGTCAACACCTGCCCTGCCTCTTTCGAGAATCACGACGGCGGCTGCGTGCTGCGTAATCGCTACAGAAAATACCGCTCCCTGCGGGACGCCGGTGTGGGCGGTCTCAAAACGGGACTGCCGCCACTGCGCGAAGGCTTTACCCCGCAACAAATTGACCTGGGACGCTACCTATTTTTCGACCCCGTTCTGTCAGCTGATGGGTCGGTCTCCTGCGCCAGTTGTCACGACCCTGCAAAGGGGTTTGCCGATGGCCGCGCGCAAGCTATCGGCATCCATGGGCAGACGCTAATGCGCTCGGCGCCAAGCCTATGGAATGTCGGCTTTCTCTCGACGCTGCTGTGGGATGGCTCAAAAAGGAGCCTTGAAGAGCAAATGCAAGGCCCTCTCTACTCTCCTGTTGAAATGGGCAATACCCCAAGTCAGTTGCTGATTACGCTAAATGCAAGCGCGACTTACCGCGCATTATTTGAGCAAGCATTTGGTAGGCCGTCCATTAGACTTGATCAGGTCTATACCGCGATTACGGCGTTTGAGAGTTCACTAATATCACTGAACAGCCGCTACGATCTGTATGCACATGGCTACCACGAAGCGCTCAATGAGGATGAGATCGCGGGGCTCAACGTATTCCGCTCGTTTGTCGCCCGCTGCGCGGAGTGCCATACCCCACCGCTCTTCACGAATCAGCAACTCGCTGTGCTTGGAGTGGCTGACGCGCCCGGCAAATTAATCGACACGGGCGCCGCAGGGATCACGAGTGATGCCAGCCAACGCGGCGCATTTCGAGTGCCTAGCTTGCGTAACATAGTGCGCACTGCACCTTATATGCATCGCGGGCAAAAACCGACGCTTGAAGACGCTGCACGCTTTTATACTGGCGGTAGAGGTCATGAAGTGCCAAAGGACAAATCTTTGATGATTCACTGGCATATCTGGGAACCCAAGCTGACTGATGCAGAAATCACTTCACTCGCCATGTTTTTGGGAGCGCTGACCGATGAGGCATTCATGCCCGAGACTCCAAAGGCGGTGCCGTCAGGGCTTCCGTTAAGGCATAGGCTCGAGACCGCAAGGGACAACATCGCGCACCTTGGGGCACAATAGAGGTCGAAAGCTCTGGCAGTCAATAAAGCGCGCATAGCCGCAGCAAACGCTAACAGCAGTCGGTCGCCTCACGGAGGTAACGGACCAAAACCATACAACAGCCAGATATAAATACAGAGCTCGTTTGGGGGGCAAACTATGATCACGGCACCAATGAATTCTTGCCGCCATAATCGCAACAGCGTCCGCGGCGTGCTCGTATCGCTTGCGCTGTACCTTTTTGCATCGGTGGCACAGGCGGCCATCATCGAGGTCCGCGAGGGGGATCGTATTCAGGATGCGGTCAATCGCGCTGCACCAGGTGACGAGATTCTTGTTTATCCGGGACTCTACAGCGAGACGGTCTACGTCGACAAAGACGACATCACACTTCGTGGTCTAGTGGAGGGCGATAACTGGCCGCACCTTAATGGCAAAAAGCAGCTCAACGACGCCATCTTGTATTCAGGCAATGGCTTTTCGGTGGAGTGGTTCAAAATCACCGAATACAAGGGTAATGCCATAATGGGCCAGGCGGGCAATAACTTTTCGATCCGCAATAACTGGGTGATCGACTCAGGCGTGTACGGCATCTTCCCCGAGTTTGGCGAGAACGGCCTTATCGAGAACAACATCCTCTCGGGTATCGAAGACGCGGCCATATACGTGGGTATGAGCGACTATATCGACGTACGCAATAACCAGGTGTTCGACAACGTCGCAGGGATCGAAATCGAAAACAGCCGCCATGTGCTAGTCGAGGGAAATCTCGCGAAGAACAATACAGGAGGCATTTTGGTGTTCATCACACCCGGACTACCGATCAAGAGCTCTTACGACGCTATTATTCGTCGCAACTTTGTCATCGACAACAACACCCCGAATTTCGGCATCCCCGGCTCGCTCGTATCGCAGATCCCAGCTGGCAGCGGGATTATCGTCATGTCCGGCGATGAAGTCATCATCGAGGACAACGTGATTACCGGGAACAACAACGCCGGCATCATCATCACCAGCCAGGACTTCGTAACCGAGATCGCCACTGATACTGGCTCCGACCCTAATCCCGACGCCGTGCAGATCCGCGACAACGTCATGTTCGATAATGGCGCCTCGCCCGAGGGCGAAATGAAGCTATTAATGCTCACCAGGTTCTCGACCACAGGGCCAGATATCCTAGCCTATCAGGGTGCGACAAAGGCGGAGCGAGACAATTGCATTTCCCGGCGCAACGCCTATCGCACATACGGCGTCGATGACTGGGCAGACTGCGATAGCCCGACCATCCGCGCCACCGATGCAATTGCCGGGCGCGAACCTGCAGACTCTACCCGAGGAATCATGACTAAAATGCTTCCCGAACCCGCAGCGCCTCGGGTGATCACCGCCGACGCTTCGGGCGCCGAGCTTGTTTATCAGGGTATTTGTGCGGGCTGCCATGCCTACAATGTGCGTTTAATCGGCCCGCCGACACTCGCGATTCAGGCGCAGTACGGGCAAGATGCCGGCAGCATCGCCGCTTACATTGCTGATCCCGAAAAGAAGCGGCCAGACTTTCCCACAATGCCGCCGCAAGATCATCTGTCAGAACCCATGCGGCAGTTGGTGGCGGAATACATGCTGGCGCTGACGAACTGAACCAACCGCTGGTACATCAGTGACAGCAACCGCGGTTGAGAGCCGATACGACTCCAGACCGCTGAATACTGAGACCAAGTAGCCCACCTGGCTCTTTTATGGCACTTTAAATGCCAACAATACCGCGGCCAATGGCATTAACCTGGCAATGCAGAGAGCTCTATTTGCGAGGGACCATTCATTCCGGGCGTTGCGCCTTGGCGCTGTTCAAGCATCGGCAATTGAAGTGGCCGTAACGACCGTCATCGTGACTTAGAACACAAGAGACCCCATATGCAAGCCACACGACAATTCGCCGAAGTGAACGGACAGCGTATTGCTTACCTTGAAGCCGGTTCGGGCGACCCAATTGTTCTGCTACATGGCAATCCTACCTCGTCCTTTTTATGGCGCAACATCATTCCCGAGTTAGAGAGTTGTGGCCGCGTGATCGCACCAGATCTCATTGGCCAGGGTGACTCGGATAAATTACCCGCGAGCGAGGGCGCCGACCGGTACAGCTTTGAGGTGGTCTTTGAATATCTCGAAGTGCTTTTGCGCAGTATCGGAGCTGATCAAAATGTGACTCTCGTTCTTCACGATTGGGGGAGCGGCCTGGGATTTCATTGGGCGCGCCTCAACCCCGAGGCGGTCAAAGGCATTGCCTATATGGAAGCTATCGTGATGCCTGTCACTTGGGAAGACTGGCCGGAGAGCGCACGGGGCATTTTCAGAGGCTTCCGCTCACCCAAGGGTGAGGATCTCGTGCTTGAACGCAATATGTTCGTCGAGGCCGTTCTCCCCAGCTCCATTATCAGAGATCTGTCTGAAGACGAGATGGCCACGTATCGAGCGCCCTTCGACACACCCGAGCACCGACAACCCACGCTGAATTGGCCGCGGCAGATACCCATCGACGGCGAGCCCCCACACATGGTGGAGCTAGTGGAAGCCTATGCGAACTTCATGGCCAAAACCAATATTCCCAAGCTTTTTGTGAATGCTGACCCCGGTTCAATCTTGGTAGGCAAACAGCGAGAGTTCTGTCGAGACTGGCCTAACCAGGCGGAGGTCACGGTTAAAGGCTTACACTTCCTTCAAGAGGACTCCCCGCAGGAGATCGGCCAGGCGGTCGCCGCCTGGCACGCAGGTTTATAAGGAGAATAGAATGTTAGACGCCCCCGTTTATGTAGTCGCCAACTTCACCGTGCACGATGCCGCCACTTACCGTGAATATGAGAAAGGGTTCTTCCCCATTCTCAAGCGTCACGAGGGAACTTTTTTTACTTACGACGACAACACAATAACTTTCGAGGGTTGCGATCCACGCGAGGGCCGGATGGTGATGTTCACCTTCCCCTCCGAGGCGCATGCGGTGGCGTGGTACAACGACGCTGACTATCAAGCACTCAGCGAGCACCGCCGCGCGGGCACGGAGCTGAAGTTCCTGACCATGGTGCACGGACTGCCGCCACGGAACTGATCGAGGCAATTTGCCCCCTTAGTCACTGATGTTGAGCTGACATTGATAGGCCGCGTTGTCACCACAGCCATGTGCCCGTTTCAGCATGATGTCCGGCTATCACTTCCAACTCCGACATGAAGGCATAAACTACTCAATAGACGGTAAACATGATGTCTGAAGATGAACTCTACCCCACTCCTGACGAGTACGATGACTACACCATGAAGGAAGCACCAACATATACGCCACCCAAGGTTTGGCAATGGGATCCGGATGGCGAAGACAATCGCTTCTCCAAGATAAACAGGCCTATCGCAGGTCCCACTCACGACAAAAACCTGCCAGTCGGCGATCACCCGCTACAACTATACTCACTGGCAACACCCAACGGCGTCAAGGTCACCGTAATGCTGGAGGAGCTTCTCGCACTAGGCATTGAACAGGCCGAGTACGATGCCTGGTTAGTGAACATCATGGAAGGCGATCAGTTCTCTAGTGGCTTCGTGAGTGCCAACCCGAACTCCAAAATTCCGGCCCTGGTCGATCACAGCACCCCGACACCGACCCGCGTCTTCGAGTCAGCAGCAATTTTGATGTACCTTTCTGAAAAGCACGGACACTTTTTAACGACTGAGCCCAGCGCGCGCGCCGAGTGTCTGTCGTGGGTGTTCTGGCAAATGGGCAGCGCGCCCTTTTTGGGCGGAGGCTTCGGGCATTTTTATGCATACGCGCCAGAGCGACTGGAGTACCCCATTAACCGTTTCACGATGGAAGTGAAGCGGCAACTCGATGTTTTGGATCGCAATCTGGCGGAGCGAGAGTTTATCTGTGGTGACCAGTACACCATTGCCGATATTGCTATACATCCCTGGTATGGCGCACTCGCCATGGGCATGCTTTACAAGTCAGGCGAGTTCCTCGACGTGGGATCCTATACGAACGTGCAACGCTGGACGAGAGGCGTCCAAGAGCGTTCGGCAGTACGCCGTGGCCAACGCGTGAATCGAGTCTGGGGGGATGAGGCCAGGCGGCTTCCGGAGCGGCATAGCGCAGAAGATCTCGATGACTAATCGCACCACTAAGTTCGCGAGGGTTCTGTTAGACTACGCGCCCTCGAGGGCCCATAGCTCAGTCGGTTAGAGCAGTCGACTCATAATCGATTGGTCGTAGGTTCAAGTCCTACTGGGCCCACCATTTATGCGAAATCGCAATGGCCAGTTCTGCCTAAAGCAGCCACCGTGCGATTAAGCGTATAAACGCGAGACGGATTTCGGCGGCAACACACCGTGCGGACTCCTAAAATCGATACCGCCTCCCCACATGCATACGGGCGAGGTATGACTGATCCAACACGTTATAGGTAGGTAAATGAGCGACACTCTCTCACTGAACAAACTGGAAAAAATCATTGAATTGGAAACCCAACTCCGCGATGAGTATCAGCAGCAGCTCGATGATAAAGATAGCGCGATGGCGGAGTTGAAGCGGGATAAGGCCGCACTGGAAACGCAAGTAATCGAGCTTGAGAAAACCATCGCAACGCAGCTTGCGGCCATTACAGAGTTATCAGGAAAATCGAACGACACACAGGCATTGGAGCAGCGAAACCGAGAGCTTCATAATCGCTCGGAGAATATGAAAGAGGAAGTCGCAACCGCTAAAAGCCGTCTGAAAATCCTTCAAAAAGACCTGGCAGCAGAGCGGGCTGAACTCGCGGAACTCAAAAAATACGACCCGCAACGACTGCGTAAAAATCTCGACGGCAACAAAAAGAAGCTGGCAGAAAAAACCATGGCTGCGGATAAGTTGCAGAAGTCACTGAGCCAAACAAAGGCAGAAAAAGCGGAGCTTGAGTTGAAAGTGAAGGAACTCAAAGCGCAACTAGAAGCCGCTCAAACAAAGCTAGCCACTTCTGAGGAGGGCAACCAGGAAGCGGCGTGAGCATATCGACGGGACCATGGCGCTTTGATGTCATCAGGTGCTCAATCGATCTTACTCATCAGATAATCTGCCACCGCCTGATAAGCGGGCAACGATGTGGGGTCGATAGCCGCATTAAATGAGATGGGGAATGTCGCAAACCGCGCGATTACCATCTCAGCTGTCGGATCTATATAAATCGCCTGTCCGTGAATCCCTCGCGCACTATATGCCCCGTTCTCGTTGTGAAGCGCCCACCACTGACTGCGATAGCTACCACCCGGCAAAGTCTTATAACCAGCCCCTGAAAACTTGGCCGGGTCACCTCCACCACTGATCGACGCTACTGCCGCCAAGGGTATCACTTGCTCGCCCTGCCACTGACCCTTTTGCAACAGCGTCTGCCCAAAGCGTGCCGCGTCCCGTAATGAAAGGCTCAATCCACCCGCTGAAAAAGGCGTGCCAAGGCTATCGATCATCATGTCAGCTTCCTGATCCATGCCAAGCGGCTTCCAAATGCGCTCCGAAAGATGATAAATGAAGTCTTTACCGGTCGCGCGCGCAATCACCCACGCCAGTGCATCAGTGTTTATCGACTTATAGACAAACGCTTCGCCATGCACACCCTCAAGTTCAACGGCTTGCAAAAACTCATAGAAATTCCGAGCGCCAGTGTAGGAATCCGGTTTAGGGGTGGGGTCGCCTGCAGCCGCATATCGCCAAATGTCGGAGTTGGGATCCGCGTAGTTTTCGTTGTAGTCGAGCGCGGCCGTCATATCCATTACCTGACGGACGGTGGCACTGCCGAACGCCGAGTCACTCAGTTCCGGCACGTAGTGACTGACCAGCTTAGCGTCATCCAGCGCCCCTTCCGCAATCAAGATCTCAGCCACCGTCCCGACAAATGATTTGGTCACCGACATGGCACCGTGGCGGCCTTCCGCGTTCAAACAGCCTGAGTAGTACTCATACACAACCTGCCCTTGGTGCATCACCAGAATGCCGTCGGTGTAGTTGGCGTCAAGACTCTCGAGCCAGGTCATGGTGTCGTCGCCAGCCAGCGGCGAAAAAGTGAGCTCGTCGATATTAGCGTCGAGCGCCTCCGGCAGAACTGACCGCGGCCCAAGGCCCCGGCCAACTCGGCGCGTAGCCTGCATCTCTCTGAAATGACAGAAGGTCCAGCGCAGTCGTGGAAAGCTGAAGTAGTTGCCGGAGGGATAGGCAATCACCTTATCTGCGGGGGGCGGGAAACCCACCATCCACGCCATCTTGTTGGGGTCCGATGCGGTAGCATCCAGAAGTTCCGCAGATGCTAGTTGAGCCGTCGATCCGATCAGCATCAAGGGTGCGAATGCTGCAGCGAGCCGCAGCGTTTTCAATCTACTGACTTGACCGACAGGTTTGCGACCGGTGCGTCGTAACGTTTCGCTTGATCGCGGGAGCGGGCCCAACTGGCAGCTAAAAGTGCTTGATCGGCTTTTCATGTTGGTAGGCCTATTCAATAAGCGGCGATATGGCGTTAAAGACCGGCATCAGAGGTGCCACTGGTTAGTATGTTCACAGATAATGCGTCGCGCGCGACATCCTCTGGTGAAAACAGGATATCGCGCCATTTCTTGTCACGATACAGCGCAGTCTGGTCGCTAAAGTAGTCTGAATCAGGGTCACCCGATTGCGAGTAAGACAGAATTGCCTGCGCTTCTGGGCCCTCATCAGTATAGGCCAACGTCATGATAAAGCTGGACCCATGCACCACGTTATACCCCGTCTTCGACAGGCTCTCGCTGTCGGCCACGAACGTGTCGCTACCCGTGTAAATGGGTGTCTCCGTCGGATTGCTGTACCGGGTGGCAGAAACCTGCAGATTGGCGATACCCTCACGGCGATTTCCGCCGTGGATTGGGAATATCTCGTTCATACGATGCCCCCGCTGATACTTGCCCAGTGTGGTGTCCAGCGACACTCCCGCATCAACCATCAGCGCGACCGCCTCGGCAAGTTTGTTGAGTGCTGTATCGGGGTTTTTGAGGCCAAAGGGTGTTGTCAGTGGTTTTGCAGGATTGAAGGGTACGTCGAACAGCTCACGGCCCAGATAGGTCTCGTTATAGGGATACCGGGTTAACCACTCTCTGAATAATATCGCCCCGCGTGAGCCCGTATTAAAGCGGCGGTCCCAATTGGCGAGCACTTCACAGGCCACCGTAAGATCGATGGTTTCAGTTCCGAGCTCCCGCTTGGGCTCATTGGCGCAGGCAGCCAACATCTCGGGCAGTAGCAATTGTGCAGTCAGGCTGTCATTGGCAAAAAGCGCCCTCTGCACCTCTGCCATGGAGAACAGCGCATCCTCTCCTGCATAGCCCAGCGGACTATCCGGTCTAAGGAGTTCCACATTCATTCGCGTTCTGACAGTGCGCGGCGAATGCGTTGGTCCGTAAAGCGGTGATAACGCCTCAGCAGGATTCGCGGGATCGCTTAGCCAATAACTATCGTTGGCGTTAAACACATAGTCGCGGCTCTCAATGAGCGGGCGCTGATCGAAAGGCTCGGTCTGTGGCACCGGAGATGACGTCTCGCGCCAATCCTGGTCAGCGCGAGACCCATCGAGAATCACCAGTCCTTGATCTAGGTATAAGGACTGCTGCCTTAGATCGGCAGATACGCGTTCCCGCCAGCCCTCAATAGCTTGTGGCGAGAGCGCGCCCACTGTGGAATTGTCGATGTAAGCAGCGCGACCCTCACGGCTGACTGCGATCGTATTGACCCAGGGCATGGCATTGAAGCGCCGGTGCGCATCGATAAACTCATCCATGCCCGTGGCCTGCCCCATAGCCTGCCACTGCCCCAACACATGAATATTGTCTGCGTTGGCGTCGCGCACAGCGAATACCGTGCGGGGATCATCATTGATGCCAGGCAAAGCAATCAAGGGCCCATGATGCGAGAACCAAACGGTATGCGTCTTGGGCGCGACTCCCTCATCCACTTTGACGCCCACCTCGACCTCTAACGCGGTCAGTGCACGCCAGCCATCTCCCCAGCGGTATCGGGTGGGATCATCGGGGTCGAGGGTCAGCTGGTAGAACACTGTGCGCTTGGAGTTCGATACCGTATGCGACCATCCGACATGGGCATTGAAGCCCAAACTCACACCGGGGGTGCCG
>MDTG01370568.1_pt1 | contig 10500 bp, 3 predicted proteins | sample 811421 | NCBI WGS metagenome assembly MDTG01 (sample SAMN05326645, study PRJNA326480) | marine metagenome | isolation source: seawater | place: Pacific Ocean: South East | collected 2011
CGAGAATCAACGCAAAGAAGAATACGAGTATGCCAAAACAACTCGTGACAATCAAATCAAAGACAATGAAGCAAACCTAAGATTCCAAGAAGAGAGTCTGATAAATGATTATAACTACAGGACGAATGTTCAAAACTATGAGTTTGACATTGCAAACAGAGCATATTATAGATCAGTAAGTCAAGCTGCTAAGCAAAAAGAATACAACCAAATGGCAGCAGAAAATGCCAATATGGAGCAGGACTTGAAACTAAGGGATGATCTCTTAGGAGTAATGTTTGACGAATCAGATTCAATGCTTAATTACATAAGCAAATCATCTGGGTTTACACTTACAAAGAATAAAAGGATAAATGACGCTAATTTTAAACTCGCTGAGGTTGAACAAACATTCCGAGGACAATTAGGTGAATACCAATTAGAACGGCGAAAGCAACGGTCTCAAAGCCAAATTGAATCTCAAAGCGCGATTGTAGCCGGTATGAAATTAGCTGGTGAGATTAGAGCTAAAGCTGGTGCAGGACGCTCTGGAGCAAAGGCTGTGCTGGGAGTGATGGCTGAATCAGGAGCAACACGAGCAGCAATTGCAAATGGATTGATGTATGCAGAGCAGGGTATTGATCTAGGCATTGCTCAGATAAAGGATATGCTAATCCTGGATCAAACTATGGTCCTAGCTGCTAAAGATTTTGCCGAGAATGATTATGACCTCTCAAGCAGTACATTAGATGCAACGCGAGATACAGATAAAATCAAGATAGCTGCATCAAGACAGAGTATTAAAGACCGAGACAAGGTCGTTAGGAGAATAATTGAAACACAACGGGCACAAGCGGATCTTAAAGCTGAATCTTCTGTATTGATGAGACCAGAACGGCTACCCTCTATGCCAGATCCTAGAACAAGGTTTGCTAAGTATGACAACCCGGCTACTGAAGATTACGTAGAAATGCTGCTTAGGCCAACTATTACAGAATTCCCTGAATACAGGCCTACAAGGGAACCAGAAAGAGATGATTTTAGAGGTCCAAGGGAAAATGTAGGGATGTCTACTTTCGGAGACATACTGGGTTTTGCTGGAATGGCTGCTGGTGGTATTGGAGCTTTCGGAGCAGGTCTTGGAATGTTCAGTAGCGCTACAGGAACAGGAGCAGCCTGGTCTGCGGCTGGTGCTTCACTTTCAGGTTTGAGCAAAAGTTTTTATCCTAGGGGTTATTAATAGATGGCACAATTTAGAAAAGCCTCAAGAGAAGGAAGCTTCTCAGCAAATCAACTGATAGTACCAGATGAAGTACAAAAGATAAAACAAGAAGGAAACAGAGTAATTAGCGGCATGAATGCCCATCAAGATGCTTTGAATAAACAGCGTGGAATGTTCTTAGATGCTCAGAGAACAGCCCAAGATATTCAAAGAAGAGGGGCTGAGGCAGCCTTTAAGGTTGATCAAGCAGCTCTTGATGCGGAGGCAAAGCGATCTGCAGAGTTGTGGAAATTGCAGCTAGCACAGCAGGAAGCAAAGGATAGATATAAAGTAGATACATTCGGTGCTTTAGCCGACTTCTCTAAAACAGCCTTCGATATCACTAGTAATATCGTGAAGGCGAATAAAGAGAATCAACAAAGAGCAGTTAATCAGATCATCTTTAAGAATGGGTTCACCTTTGACGATGCAATTACAGCAGCGTCAGTAGATGCATCTATTTCAGAAGCTGAATGGATGCGAACGCAAACTGTCAAAGACATGATCACTAGTGGTAAGTCGGCAGACTTCGCTAGAGTCATGTACAGCGAGATGATTAAAGGTGGCGGTTACCGAAATTACATACATAACAAAGATATCCTAGGTAGGTTAGGGCGACAGAATGCGTCAGACATTCTTTTAATTGCTGGAAACAGAGACATACCAATAGAAGAACGTCGGAAGCAAATCGCTACGCTGGAGATGCAACAACGTGGTGCGTTAACAGTTAACGATCAAATTCCAGATTCCAAAATACTGGAATTGTCAGGATATAACTCATCAATCAAGAGTGCACTAAACAAATCAGAAGAAGTTCTAACAGGGGCTACTCTAGAACAATTAGAAGAAAGCACCAAAGTTGACCAAAGAGTCAATATTCATAATGCTGTATATCCAGGTGGTGATGTATTTGATCCTGAAGCAGGATTTAGACTCATTCAATCTGACCTTAGGCCACAGGCAATTGATGATTTTATTAAACAACTTGTCACAGGAAATAACCTAAGTGCTGAACAAATTGCAGCAGTCAAAGAAGCAAGATTTGAGAAGAATGGAAAGATGATCACTTTGCAAGAAGGTGGTTATTCAACTGCATTGACAATGCTTAATCAAGCATATGACAAAGCAAAACAGGACAGCAAAGAAGCCATAAGTCTGCAGCAAGAAGCTGAGAAGCTTGAAGTACAGCAGTTCATGATGGAAAGAGCCGAAGCTGCTATGGCAGATGGCAAATACACCAGGCAAGAACTTGATGCTGATATAGTCGCAGCCGATAAAAGATTTGGAACTAATAGGGATAGGTCAATAGATGAGGAACTATCCAATGAGACAGTTGCAGCACAACTGCGACCAATAATCGAAAGAGATCTAGAGCGAAGAGCACTAGATGGATCATTGAGTAGAAGGTATATGATGGAACAAAGAATTCCATTGGATCTACAGAACAAATATAGTCAGTTTGCAGATAGAAATGATCAAATTAAAGCTAGCCCTGAGTACAAAGACATAGATAAAAACATAAGGGCAAGGGTTAAGGGTGCGATGGCTGGGACTGAAGAATTTGAAACCCTAGTAGAAGGTAAGTTCCAATCCGACGAAGCACAGTGGTTCTTAAATGAACAAACCAAGAAATACAAGAAGGTTTATTTCGATGCGATGGTAGCCGGAGCAAATCAATCTGAGCTTAATTCAATCCTTGATCAAGCTGCATATGAAACAGCTGAATATCTCAAGAGTGATGAGAACTTTAAACCAGGGGTAGGCATTGCTTCTTACAACAAGTATATGACTGAAAGCGCAAAAGAGCAATTAAAAACCCAACGAAAGATAACAAGTTTGGAAAGGTTTTTTAGTAATGCTTGGAAGCGTGAAAACCCCAAAGAATTAATTAAAGCAGTAGGAGAAGCACCTTTGGTAGAAGCAGCAGAAGAATTGAGAATGACAGGTAGTAGTGTATTGATTGAACATATCGGTTCAAAACTAAGGAAAACACCTATCGAAGTAATCAACGAACTAGCAGAAGTAAACGAAAACATACCACCAATTGTAGTACCTGAAAATTACCAGCAAATGTTGGATAATTTCACTCCTGCATCTAGGTTTAACTTCACAAGTGACCTTGCCACCAACGAGGCAAGACTGCGTGAAATCCAACGACAGTTACAGCAAACTGCCCCTATGCCTAGGAGAGAGGCATATCAAATAGGTGATGAAGTTGGTAGCTTCCCTGAAAGCCCAGCATCAGGAGAAAGCCCAGCATCAGGAGCACTACTAGATGCAGTTATTAGTGGTGAAGGTGGATACGATTCTGTGAACAAAGGTCGTGCAGGTGATACACCTGGAGGCATGCCTGGGTTGAGCAGTAAAACTATCGGTGAAGTAATGGAGCTGCAAAGAAGTGGTGGGCTATTCGCTGTAGGTGCACCGCAATTTATCCCATCAACACTAAAAACTGCACTGAAAGATTCTGGATTATCAGCTGAAGATAGGTTCAGTCCTGAGAATCAAAGGAAAATGGCATTTGCATTGATGACTGGTACTAAGAGACCGAGACTCGCTGCATACCTGAATGGCACTAGCGATAACCTCAATGCTGCTCATGAAGACCTGTCACTTGAATGGGCAAGCGTACAAGGCCCATCAGGACGCGGCGCTTATGACGGTGATTCAGCAGGGAACTTCGCCCATACAAGTGGTGATTCAATTCGTCAGCTTCTTATTCAGGCAAGAGAAGAAAACCTAAATCGTTAATTAAATGAATGAAGAAGACCTAATGGATCCCAATTCTGGCATGACTGAGGAAGAACGCTTAGCGATCCAAGCCAGACTTGAAGCAAGTATTGCTAAAGAAAGAGAGCTAGAAGAACGAATTGCTGCAAATGAATCAGACACATTTGCTCAGCAGCAGGAAGAACAAGGTACAGAAGAGTTGATTCAAACACCGCACGGGATGGTTGAATATGGCGGACAGATGTACCCTGCTGAAGATATCGAATATGAAACTAATCTTTTCGGACAGAAAGTACCTTTTCTAAAAAGGGATAAAGCAAGAGAAGAGATTAGAGAGAGTGCAGAATCTGGAGAACGACAGGCAGAGTTTGAAGAGAACTTGGCAGGCGGTTCCGAACAAGTAATGGGACGGATTTCTGCTCCAGGTACTGGTCTTGCTGACTTTAGTGTGGATGCCATTAATCTTCTTCCTGGAGTTAAAGCACCTAAAATCCCTAAGTTTGAAGATGAAGCCAGTCAGACAATACGAGAGATATCTTCTGTTGTACTGCCTACTATACTTTTAGGTAATGCAGGTGTAGCACGATTAAGTGCAGCATCAGCCGGTGTTAAAGGAGCTAAAGCGTCAAAACTACTTAATGATCCATTTGTCAAATGGGCAGGTAGTGCACTATTTAATGCTGGCGCAGGTGCTGGAGTTGACTACACAGTTGAATTCAATCAAACAGATGACAACCTAGCTGGCTTTCTAAAGAAGTCATATCCGAGATCACTCGGTTGGATTCCAGATAACATTGCAACCTTAGATAGTGACAGTCCTGATGTAAAGCGTGGTAAAAACGTGATGGAAGGTGCATACCTTGGAATCACAATGGACTTTATCCAAGGCTTTCAGAAGTTGTTCGGTGGTGTGGATGCAACACACAGAACTATTAAAAAGGGATGGAAACCTGAAAACGAAAAAGCAAAGGCTTGGTTTGACAGAAATGTAGTCATTGATGAAACACCAGAAGACGTAGTGACTAGATCTGCTGGAAAACGCACTGAAGATCTAGATGAACTAGGTGGATACAACTTCGATAGATCAGTCAACCCAGATGAACCAGTTTTTGGATACCATGATATGTATGGGTATCAAGAATCAGGTATTAGATCAGTTGACGATCTTGGAGTAGTTGGTGCTTCTATTGATGCTGTACGTGTTGCCAAGAACTACAACAGTTCTTACGGACGTGTCGGTAGTGTCATGTCTGAAGGAGCACTAAAGTTTGCAAACGAAAGTGGAGAGAATGGAGATCTAATTATTAAAGGTCTTGCATCTACTCTCCAAGATGCTGGTAAGTACAGCTATGAGTACGCTCCAGGTAAATATGCAACCTTTGATGAAGTCATGGAGGTGGGTGAAAAGCTTGCCAATGACTTCTACGAGATGGATCTCCAGCAACTACAACGGACAATTACACCAGGCGGTAGATACAAAGGCGTAAAACTACAAGGAGAAAACGTATCTACAGGAACTCCTGAGCTTACAGATGAAGCCTATGCAGGTGTTATGGGAGCTATCAAGAAGTACATGGATGACTTCGTCAATATGGATGAAGCTAGAGCTAGAGCATATGTAGGTACATCGGTTGCAGGTCAAATCAGTGACACTGCACAAGGGATGCGACTTACAGAAGGTTCAGGCTCATTGCAACGTGCACAAGAACAGATCCTAGATCGTGTTGAATTCTTGATGTCACAGAAGGGTATGACATCCTATGTACGTGGTAGATCCTTGAATATGCTGAACCTGTGGGGTCGTTTGACCCAGAAAGGTACAGAAGCATTTGATAATGCAGCCCGGAAAAGAATTGAAAACCTTATTAAAGGTGAGAAGGATCCTACATTAGCTGCGATGCAACGTATTGCTAATGAGTCAAAAGAGACTGTTGATGGACTAAGGGCAATTAAGGATGCCAATCCTGAAATGCTTACTCCGTTGATGATGGCATATGAGCTTACTGATGGAAATGTCAAAACGATTTCATCACTAAACAATTACATCAAACAGTCGACTTCTATTTGGAGTAAAGCATTCTATGACGGACAGGCAGAAATTCCTTCTGTTATTAACCGAGCGTTCTACGCCAATGTCTATAACAATACTCTAAGTGCATTTTCAACACCAATTAAAGCGATCATTTCTGGTGGTCACCTGTTGGTTGAGAAACCAATAAGACAGTTTGCTGGTGCATTGGGTAGAGGAGACGGTCAAAGAATCAGACGTGCGATGTATCAATACAGTAGTGCACTTGATTCTATTAGGAGAGGGTTTAGTTATGCAAATCAAATCTTCAAGCGTTCTTCATTGGATCCAAACGTCATTGCTGTACGTGATGATGTTGGACTAAGAAACCAAAAACAGCTGGAAGTGCTGACGGCATTTGCTGATGCAAAGGCTGCTAATGGTGAATTAGGACCACAGGTGTTGATGGAACAAATCAACGCAATGAATGATCTTGCGGATCATCCTGCACTGCGTTTCGGTACTAGGTCTATGCAAGCAATGGATGGATTCGTCCAATCTATGATTGCTGACTTTGAAGCGAAAGGTAGAGCTTTTGACAATGTCACGAAGGGTGGCACTGGTGAGTTTAACGCTAAAGCAGCAGAAGCTCACTACAAAGAAGCACATTCAAAGATGTTTAATGAAGACGGAATTATCACTGATAAAGCCGTTCAATATGCTGCTGGTGAGATTTCAATGAATCTGGATAATTCATTTAACGATGATTTATCTATGTTGATTAGAAGGATGCCTATTCTTAAACCCTTCTTTCTATTTACAAAGACACCACTGAATGAACTTGCTCTGACTGCTTCTTACAGTCCGTTGGGAGCATTATTCAAAGATCTAAATGCTTTTAGGCTTCCATTCGATGAAATGGAGACCGAAAGAGTAATGGAACTTCTTACCGCAAGAGGTGTAGATGTAAGTGATCCATACCAAGTCAAAGGTAAGTATGAGGAGATTCGTGCGGACCTTAAAGGACGTAAGGCTATTGGTACTCTTGCGACAATGAGTGCTGTTGGTTTGATATTGGATGACAGATTACACGGTAATGGTCATTACAACAGGCAGGTCCAAAAGACAAGGCGTGAAACAGGTTGGAAACCTAGGTCAATTAAAGGTTTAGATGGTAAATGGTACAGCTACGACGGTCTAGGACCGATTACCAACTATCTAGCTTTGATTGCTGATATTGGTGACAACATGGATGTACTAGCTCCTAACGATGTAGGAGAACTTCTAAAGAGATCATTATTTGTAGTTGCTGCATCCTTTACAGACAAAACAACATTGGCAGGTCTGGAACCATTACTTGATGTTGTCAGAGGAGATGTTGGTGCAATTAACCGTTGGAGTTCTAGTTTCTTAACTGCATCAACAGTCAAAGGTTCTAGTCAGATGGCAGAAATTGCTAGGCTGATGGACCCAGGAACGAAAGAAATTAACAATGACTTGACTAGTATGATTACCAATAGAATGCCGTTTTTGAAAGGTACTTTACCTATTAAGTACGACTGGATTGATGGTGGTGAAGTCAATGTGCCTGATAATTTCTTTGCACGAATTAGAAACACCTACACACCTTGGAAAGAAAGCGGCAATATCAGTCCTGAAAAGCAATTCTTGATTGATATCGAATACGACGCTGTACCAACACTTCAAACAGATGGACGTGGAACAAAGCTAACTAACGAACAACGCTCTGATCTGCTAGACATTATTGGCAAGAATAAACTGTTTCAACGTCGTATCAAGAAATTGATGAATCATGTCGATGGTAAGGAGTTTAGGAGAAGGTTTGCAGAGGCAAGAGCTGAAAATACAAGTCCTGACACAGGAGACTTTTTAAACATTCATCGTCGATTGGACGATGCTCTTCGCGATGCAATTCAAGATGCGTTGGTAAGTTCTAGGTTCAAGACTACTATCATGCGCAAGCAAGAGATACAAAAACGATCACAGATTTACATGCGTAGAGGTGATGTAGAAGGACATAAGGAATACCTTGAATACGTTAAAAAGAACTTTGGTATTTAATGCGTAATGGCAACTACACAAAACACATACACAGGTGATGGTTCGACAACGAACTATTCATTTACATTTGAATATATCAAGCAAGCAGATGTCAAGGTAACACTTGATGATGTTGCGACAACTGCATTTACATTTGCTAACGCTACAACACTGTCAATGAATACAGCCCCTTCTAGTGGGGCTGCCATTCGTATCTATAGGGATACGGACATTGATGTACTTAATGCCACCTTCTTTCCAGGCTCAGCAATTAAAGCTGAAGACCTGAACAATAACTTCACCCAAACACACTTCGCTACGCAGGAAACTGATAACGAAGTACTGACAGCCAACACAAATGCAAGTTTAGCTAAGACAACAGCTGACACGGCACTGGCTGATAGTTCGACTGCTGTGACTACAGCAAACAACGCTTCAACTACAGCTAGTAATGCAAGTACAAGTGCCACTAATGCTGTAAACACAGCTAATACAGCTAGTAATAATGCAACTACAGCTCTTAACAACTCACGCGCAGCTGACGGTAATGGTGGTTTTATTTCTGCTATTGATAGAGCCACTACTGCAGAAGCAGCAGCTAATACAGCTTTAAACAATTCGCGTGAAGCAGACGGAAACGGCGGTTTTACTTCTGCTATCGACAAAGCCAACACTGCTGTAACTACGGCAGGTACTGCAAGCACTAATGCATCCAATGCAGTCACTACAGCAAACTCTGCTAGCACTTCTGCTAGTAATGCTGTTAATACAGCTAATGCAGCTAGTGCTGCTGTGTCTAATGCTGTGCTCTTTACGTTGGTTGCAAACGTAGCTGCAATCCCTGGAAGTCCGTCTAATAACGACTATGTAGAGATGGGCGATAGTACAGGTATTCAATCCTTCACACCGCTCTCAGGTCTTCCTAGTGGCTTTGTAGGTGCTTCTGGATTGACTGTACGTATTAGGTACGACAGCCCAGCTGCAAGCTGGGTATTTATGAGTTACTTTGCCAATGACTCAGAGACTCGTTATCTAACAAAGAATCTACCAGTTGTAACTGGTGACGCTACAAACGGCTCAGGTCAGATCACTCTTAACTGTGAGAACAATTCTCATGGTGTCAAGATTAAAGGACCACCACATAGTGCAGCAGCTACTTATACGCTGACACTTCCTAATGACACAGGTACTAACGGTCAAGCATTGAAGACTGATGGAAGCGGAACACTAAGCTTTGCCGATGTTTCATCTTCATTTATTACGCAGACTGATTTTGCCTATCAGCCAACAAGTAATTCACTTACATTAAACGTCCCTAACTATCACAACTCAGATCCGTTCGGATATACTTCCTTGACAAGCTCGGGTTGGACCACAATTTTTTATTATAGCACACTTAATAGCTATGTTTATAGTGCTTTACAAGGTCTTTCATCAGGAGATGCAGTTACAATAGATTGGACATTAACTAATGGAACTGTTGTCCAGCAAACGACTTCTGTAAGCACACATACTTACGCCACTTCAGGGAATGTAGGAATCCTACATTGGAATAATGCTAACGCTTACGACAGTAGCAGTACAACCTCAGTAAAATTAACATCATCTAGCATCGTTAATGGTGTTGATCCACTTGCTAACAACCAAATACTTAAATATAAAACAGCTACTGGAAAATGGACAGCCAGTGATCCTGAAGCTGTAGTTGTAATTATCGACGCTGGAAACTTTGATTCAGGCGGCTCACTTGTTACAACATCTACTACTTACGACGGAGGATCATTCTAATGCCCACACCTACTAATAGAACACCTGTGCGTGTAGCACGGGGTACATATTCTAATTTAAATTCTTCTGTTTCTGATATTCAAGAAGGAGAGATTTGTTATGCAACTGATCAAGATATTCTTTATGTAAAAGAAGGATCTAGTCTTGTTAATGCTTCTCATAATCTTGCTAGTCCTACATTTACCGGAACGCCAGCGGCTCCAACTGCTAATCCAGGTACTAATACAACGCAGATTGCTACTACTGCTTATGTAGATTCTGCTACTGCAAATTTAGTAAATTCTGCACCAGCAACATTAGATACACTTAATGAGCTTGCAGCAGCACTTAATGACGATGCTAACTTCTCAACAACAGTAACTGATAGTCTTGCACTTAAAGCTTCGCTAAATGGGGCTTCATTCACGGGTAACGTGATAATGGGAGAAGCATTGGAGATTGAGCGTGTTAGAGAAAAAGTTACTATAAACACTGGAACAAGTTTAACTGGTGCTATTGATTTTGAAGTTAAAACTAACGGTTCAGTTCTCTATTATACTCCCGACGCTACTGGTAATTATTCGGTCAATGTGAGGGGTAATAATAGTGGTAGTATTACAATCGACAATTTGATGGGACAGGGAGAAGTACTAACTGTTGTCCTTCTCGCTACCTACGGTAGTACTCCTTATTA
>MDTG01410780.1_pt1 | contig 10500 bp, 9 predicted proteins | sample 811421 | NCBI WGS metagenome assembly MDTG01 (sample SAMN05326645, study PRJNA326480) | marine metagenome | isolation source: seawater | place: Pacific Ocean: South East | collected 2011
AAGGAGCAGTTCGATGACGAAACAATTGAACAGGCTGAAATACAAATCAAGTATGCGGGCTATATCAATAAAGAAAAAAATAACGCAGACAAGCTTACAAGATTGGAATACGTAAAAATCCCCCAAGACTTTAACTATTCACAAATTAAATCTATGAGCTTTGAAGCCAGAGAGAAGCTGAATACCGTACAACCTAAAACAGTTGCCCAGGCGTCTAGAATCAGCGGTGTGTCACCAAATGATATATCCGTTTTGTTGGTGTATATGGGGCGTTAAATTCAGATCTTTTTTTACATTTGTTCCACGTGGAACAAAAAATTAACCAAAACAAAATTTTCCTTAAATCAAAAGACTATGCGGTTACAGGCCAAGCTTTTGATTTGTGCCACAGTAGCAAAACCGAAATGCTTGTTACTTCACCGCAACCAAGCTTAGACGCTCTGTCAACTTATTACAAAAGCGAAAATTATATTTCACATGTGAAGGTCAAAAAAACACTGTTTCAAACCATTTATTTTTCAGTACGAGCGATAACATTACGGCAAAAGCTCAAATGGGTTTCAGGCCATAAAAACAAAGGCAATAGAATTTTGGATTATGGAGCAGGCGTTGGAGATTTCGTTAGGGCGGCTCAAAATGACGGATGGGATTGCGTCGGGATTGAGCCACACATCAAAGCGCGTACTATAGCCAATGAGAAAAAACAATACACAGTCTACCCCGTAGAACACCTCAAGACGCTTCAACCTAACAGTCAAGCCGTAATAACCTTGTGGCATGTATTAGAGCATTTGCCCAATCTAGAACAACACATAAGGACATTCAAGCAACTTTTAAAACCTTCAGGCCGCCTAGTCGTTGCCGTTCCAAACTTTAAAAGTTATGATGCACAGTATTTTAAAAGTTATTGGGCTGCTTATGACCTCCCAAGGCATCTATGGCATTTTTCTAAGGAATCTATCTCGACCTTATTTGAAGATTTTGATATGGAGATCGAAAGCATACACCCAATGATTTTTGATTCATTTTACGCGAGCCTAGTTTCTACTAAATACCAAATGGGCCGCATGAATATTTTAAAAGGTCTAACTATAGGCTTGCTATCAAACCTCAAAGCTTATTTTAGCGGAGAGTACTCTTCTTTGGTTTTTGTTATAAAACACAAAAACACTTAATATTAAGCGTTTTAAAGCCTTTTAGCGCGCCTATCCCCACTGCGCCATCGCGACACTGACGCGCAGCCGCAAAAAGCCGCTATAAAAGCCTAAAACAATAACTTTTAATTATTACTCAACTTTTTTTGATAGATATTAATTATTCTTTTTTGTGCAGCAGCCGTGTCAGCTTTATTGAGAGGTCGATTAGTATGATTTTCCCGTTCCCGTTTCTTTCAATGTGGTATATGGCGTTTTCAAATTCCCGGCTTATGCCTTCAATGTTTGCTGAGTCAACAAATAAAGAAAATTTTTTTAATGAAAACGAGGCGTCGCGAATTTTTAGTGAAACCATTTCGTTGGCGCCATAATTTAGAAGCATCGCCTGCCTAAAAGCATTTAGGCTGTAATGTAGAAACTGTTTTTCTAATTCTCTACCAAGTTTTGCCACGCGCTCACTCCAAGTCATAAGTTGGTTGATGCTTTTTTTGTCTGTTTTGGCCTTAAACGCCGTGCGCACCCACTCAATAAAAAGTTCCTCAAACGCCAGGCTGTTTTTGTCTTCATCAGATAAGGCCAATGCTTTACCATAGTCTCCGTCCGAAGTCTCAGAGATTTGTTTAGCTTTAGACGGGTCAACTCCTTTTTCAACCAATGCCTCATAAATATCCTCAGCGCTTAATGGCATGACGTGAACCGTCTGGCAACGCGATTGAATCGTTTTAAGAAGGCTGTTTGCGGATTCTGTAAGCAATAATATAGAGGTGTTTGTATTTGGCTCCTCAATCCATTTCAAAAGTTTGTTTGCACAAGCGGAATTCATCTTATCAGCATGCCAAATTATAAGCACTTTATGGCCACCAGAATAAGCCTTTAAAGACAGTGTTTTAATAATATCGTGTGCTTCATCAACGGCAATAGCCCCTTGTTTGTTTCCAGCGTCAATATGGGCATACCAATCATTTAAATTGCCATATGTTGAGTCCTCGAGAAAGGCCCTCCACTCCGAAAGATAGTCCTTTGAGGTTCTTGTTGTTGTTCCACTCCCCTTTTTCACAATTGGATAATAAAAGTGAATATCGGGGTGATTTAATACCTTTACCTTCTCTTTTGAGGGCGATTCAAATGCCACAAGATGCTGCGCATAGGCCATCGCCAGAGCGAGATTGCCGTAGCCGTTTTTTCCGACAAACAATTGTGCGTGTGGCGTGCGCCTAGCCTCAACGTTGCGAGCCAAATGCGCGACCAAATTTTTTTGTCCTATGATGCTCTCAAATGTCATTAAACAAATATAAAGGTTTCCTTTTGATACGCTTTTGAATTGATGGAAATAATGATTTAACTAATTTTCAAACTTCCTGGCAAGCAATTTTATCAACCTAAATAAATACTTACCTTTGGTGCAATTATTTTACAAAGCACAATTAAAATTATAACGATGCGTTCAATTCAAGATATAAATTTTAAAAGTAAAAAAGCGCTGATACGCGTTGATTTTAACGTACCCCTTGATGCAGGGTTTAATGTCGCAGATGACACAAGAATTCGTGCTGCAAAACCAACAATTATAAAAGTTTTAGAGGACGGCGGGAGCTGTATATTGATGTCTCATCTTGGCCGCCCCACCTTTAATGACCCCCAATTTTCGCTTCGGCACATCGTTAACAAGCTACAAGATATTTTAGGAGTAAGCGTTTTATTTTCTACAGACTGTGTTGGTGAAAAGGCAGACCAGCTGGCCAAAGAATTAGAACCAGGGCAAGTCCTTCTACTGGAAAATCTCAGATACCATAAAGCGGAAACCTCTGGAGACTTAAAATTTGCAGAAAAATTATCGAGACTGGCTGATTTTTATATCAATGATGCTTTTGGAACCGCACATAGAGCTCACGCCTCTACTACCATTGTCGCACAGTTTTTTTCAAACGCAAAGTGTTTCGGGTTTCTTTTGGCAAAGGAAATAGAGAGCATTGAGAAGGTGATGAGCTCTGGGAAAAAGCCAGTTTTAGCCATACTGGGCGGTGCCAAAGTGTCATCAAAAATTACAATTATCGAAAATATATTAGATAAAATTGATCATCTTATTATTGGTGGCGGCATGTCTTTTACTTTTGTAAAAGCACAAGGTGGAAATATTGGAGATTCTATTTGTGAGGACAACAAACAGGCATTAGCCCTTGACATATTAAAAATAGCGGCTGAGAAAAATGTAAAGGTTCACCTACCGGTTGATGTTTTGGCCGCCGATGACTTCAATAATACAGCAAACACCCAAATAGTGGACATTCACGCCATTCCATCAAATTGGCAAGGTTTAGATTGTGGGCCCAAAAGCAAAGCCATATTTCATCAAGTAGTTCAAGAGTGCCAGACCATTCTTTGGAATGGTCCGCTCGGAGTTTTCGAAATGGAAACTTTTTCTACAGGGACCATTGCTTTAGGTGACGCCATAGCCGAAGCCACTAAAAACGGAGCCTTCTCATTGGTGGGTGGAGGCGATTCTGTTGCAGCAGTTAAACAGTTTGGATTTGACACCAAAGTCAGTTATGTGAGCACTGGCGGTGGTGCCATGTTGGAAAGCTTAGAAGGTAAAACACTTCCCGGCATTGCTGCCATGCAAAATCATTAAGATGTTTTTAGAGATGAGACCAATTGTCGTGCTCTTTCTGGCTTTTGGAGCTAACCTAATAGCTGCCCAAAGACCCATAAAAAAAAGGGACTCTATAACTTTTGAAACCGAGGCCTTTTTGTACGCATCTCAAGTTGATTCTATTTTCCAGAGCGCTTTTGTTCTTATTGAATCCAAAGCACAACAAGACTCAGTTCCAGCAAAATTTATTTCAGAGATTCATACTGACACTTTAAAAAGACGCCTTGAGTTGCTGAACGCTAAAACACCATTAAGTATTGTATATAGCCCTATTGTGGAGCAATACATCCGGGCTTATCTTAAAAGCCGAAGCACATCGCTTGAAACAGTCATGTCACGAAGTAGGTATTATTTTCCACTATTTGAAGAAGTTTTTGATCGGGAAGACGTCCCCTTAGAAATAAAATATTTAGCGGTTGTAGAATCAGCGCTAAGACCAACAGCCAAATCAGCTGCCGGAGCAAAAGGACTTTGGCAATTTATGTTTTCAACGGCCAAGCACTACAATCTTGAAGTTAGTAGCTATGTAGACGAGCGCTTTGACCCGCAGCGCTCCACAACGGCAGCGGCAAAATACTTGAAAAAATTATACTCGATTTTTAAAGATTGGGATCTAGCACTGGCCGCATATAATGCAGGTCCAGGGAATGTCACTAAGGCCATAAGGCGGTCAGGTGGCCATAGAAGCTATTGGAACATAAGACCATTTTTACCAAAAGAAACGGCCAATTATATTCCAGCATTTATTGCGAATTTATATCTATTCGAATATGCTAGTGCACACGGTTTTCAGTCTCCTAAAACCCAATTGCTAATGGCGCAAACTGATACGATTCGAATACAAAACACCATTCATTTTGAGCATATTAGTGAATTCCTGAACATTGATATGCAACTCTTAAAGGGTTTAAACCCCGCATATAAACTTTATATAATTCCCGCAATTAATGAAAGAAATTATGTTTTGCGACTGCCGATTGATGCGATCGGAAAATTTGTTTCAAAAGAAGCGGAGATTTATGCATTTGCTCAAAAGAAATTTCAAGCAGAGCAACCGCCACTTCCAAAGTTTTACAAGATGGACTCAAAAGTCCGATACAAGGTCCAGCCCGGTGATTATTTGGGAAAAATTGCCAATAAATTTAAGGTTCGCATTAGTGAGATCAAGCGTTGGAATGGTTTAAAAAACGACCAATTGAAGGCAGGGGACCGGTTGACGGTATACACTAGAAATTTAGAGCTTCAACCCGAACCAAGCACCAACACGACGCCTCATAAAAAAGCGGAAGGACAAACCTATGTGGTAGAACAAGGAGACTCATTGTGGAGCATTTCCAAAAAGTTTTCTGGCATTTCTGTTCAAAATTTACAAGATTGGAACGGTATTAGCGGTAAGAATCTAAAACCCGGAACCAAATTGATGATATTAAAATAAAATTAATAATGATAAAACGCCTAATGCATCTAGCGTTATTCTGTCTTCTGTTTTGTTGCAAAGAGACCAACCAGAAAATGACCTATAAATCGGCCTCTTCCGGTAACATCAACAGCCTTTTGGTGGTCATAGATAATACGCTTTGGACAGGCCGTGTCGGGGACGCACTCAGGGAAAATTTAGGGGGAGAAATTTACGGTCTACCACAAATTGAACCACAGTTTGATTTGCGTCAAGTGCCACCGCCGGTTTTTTCTGATTTTGTTCGTTTGAATAGGACAGTACTCAAAATAAAGATCTCCGATGAGACCGGGGTTAAGTATTATAAAGACCCGTATGCTACACCACAAAAAATGGTCATTATTAGTGGGCCAGACCATCAAGCGCTAATTGATTTAATTCAAGTAAATGCTGCTACCCTGATTACAAGTTTTAAAGAAATTGAATTTAAAGAAAAACAACGTCGCATTAATAAGGCCCTATTCAATACCAGCCGCATTGAAGCCGCATTGAATATAAAACTTAAGTTTTCATCAGTATACAGAATTGCAAAAGCAAAAGAAGATTTTTTTTGGATTCGTAGAGACACCAAAACAGGGAGCCTAAATTTACTTTTATACAATCTCCCGATCCAAAATTTTGAAACTACAGAGGCCTTTTCTGATTACGTCATTCGTAAAAGAGACTCTATTGCCAAGCAGTTTGTTCCAGGGCCCTTAGCCGGAAATTATATGACAACAGAAAGGGCATATACACCATTCTTTATTTTACGAGATATGCCGAATGTTAAAGTGCTCGAAACGAGAAGCTTGTGGAAAATTGAAGACGCATTTATGTCAGGGCCTTTTGTAAATTATTGTTTCTTAGACAAGACAAATAACCGCCTTTTTGTGGCTGAAGGCTTTGTATATGCACCTTCTGAAGCTAAACGAGATTATATGTTTGAGTTAGAGACGATGATACGCTCAATTTCTATACAATAAAAAATCCCGGAAATTCCCGGGAAGTGATTTATTTGTCTTCAATTTCTTTTTGCGAATCATCATCTTCGCGACTGGCTTTTTTAAACTCTTTGATGCCACCGCCTAAGCCCTTCATTAGTTCTGGAATTTTTTTCCCGCCCCAGAGTAAAAGAATTGCCAAAACAATCAACACAATTTGCCAGGGCCCTATTGCTAAAGGTAAAATATATAAACTCATCTGTTCTTAGTTTTGAAAAACAAAGTTAAGAATATTCCGCTTAATATTAGGTAAAAACAAATTTAAGTGTTTAATATATCAAGCATTCGCCCAAAATTTATTTAATTTTGTGCGAAATGGCAGTAAAAAAACAAAATAAAAAAAAACTTAAAAAAAAGTGGCTTCATAAATACCGCTTGGTGGTTCTAAACGAAGATACTTTTGAAGAACAGTTTGCGATGAAATTGACGCGGCTCAATGTATTTATCTTTGGCACAACGTCTGCGATTATCTTGATTTTTTTGACGACAGTGTTTATCGCTTTCACGCCCATAAGAGAATATATTCCTGGCTATAGCGCTCCAAGCCTTCAGAAACAGGCCATTTTACTAGAAAAAAAGACAGATTCTCTATATCAAATTATGAGAATGAACGACCGCTATATTGCTTCTATAAAAAAGGTTTTAAATGGAGAAGCTGGGCTCGAATCGATTGACAAAGATTCTATAATTGAGTCAATAAATCCCAATATAGACCTCACAGCGCTGAACACTTCTAAAGCAGACTCATTATTAAGGGCGCAAGTGGAAAATGAAGACAAATACAACTTGTTTCAATCCGCGACATCTGTCAAAAATTTTGTGTTTTTCCCACCTCTCAATGGAACAGTAAGCTCAGAATATGATTCAAAATTGCAGCACTACGCTGTAGATATTGTCGTTTCAGAAAACACCCCAGTTAAAGCTGTAGCCGAAGGACGCGTTGTCTTAGCATCATGGACCTCTGACTCAGGGTATGTTATTATTATTGATCACGGCAATCAAATTTTATCTGTTTATAAACACAATTCCGCTTTAATAAAAAAACAAGGGGATTTTGTAAAAGCCCAAGAGGTTATTGCTAGCTCGGGCTCCTCCGGACAACTGAGTACCGGGCCCCATTTGCATTTCGAGTTGTGGAATGACGGCAACCCTATTGACCCTACAACATTTATAGATTTTTAGCTTATGGCCTCTATCAAATCATATTTTTCAAAAATATTTGCAGCTTACATTGCCAATAAAATCCAAGGCTGGTCTAAGAATCCAATAAAAACACAAGACCGTGTTTTTAAAGCCTTGATTAAGACGGCGCGCAACACTCAGTTTGGGAAAGATCATAATTTCAGTCAGATACAAGACTATAAAGACTTTATTAAATGTGTTCCAGTAAGGGATTACGAGGCCTTAAAACCTTATGTTGAAAAAGTAGTGCGAGGCGAGCAAGACATTCTATGGAAGGGAAAGCCGCTCTATTTTGCCAAAACCTCAGGAACAACCTCTGGCGAAAAATATATTCCAATTACTGCAGTGTCCATAAAAGCCCAAGTTGAGGCCTCCAGAAACGCGATGCTAATGTATATTCATGAGACAGGAAAAGCAGCGTTTTTAGACGGAAAATGGATTTTCCTCCAAGGGAGTCCAAATCTCAATGAAAAGAATGGCATCAAAACAGGCCGTCTTTCAGGAATTTCGGCGCATTATGTCCCCTCTTACCTTTTAAAAAATAGAATGCCAAGCTGGGATGTCAATTGTATTGAAGATTGGGAAACTAAAGTAGATGCCATTGTAGAGGAAACCTTACACGAAGACATGACCGCTATTGCGGGAATTCCGTCATGGGTTCAAATGTATTTTGAAAAGTTGATTGAAAAAAAACAACAAAAGGTGGGCGAGATTTTCAAGAACTTTAATTTATTCATTTTCGGGGGCGTGAATTATGAGCCCTATCGCACTAAATTTGAAAATTTGATTGGAAGGAAAATAGACAGCATAGAGCTTTATCCTGCTAGTGAAGGATTTTTTGCCTTCCAAGACCGTCAAAACAAACAAGGGATGCTCCTTCAATTGGACTCAGGCATTTTCTATGAATTTATAGAAGCAGACAATTTTTTTAAAGACAATCCAACACGACTTACCCTCAAAGATGTAGCTCTGGGCGTAAACTATGTGATCATCATTTCCACAAACGCTGGACTGTGGGCCTACAATATTGGTGACACCGTCCAATTTACTTCACTTTTGCCATATCGTGTTATCGTAAGCGGTCGCATCAAACATTTTATATCTGCATTTGGAGAGCATGTCATTGCAAAGGAAGTAGACCAGGCTTTAATTATTGCCTTGAAAGGAACCGAGGCACGGGTTACAGAATTTACGGTGGCGCCAGAAATTAACCCAAAAGAAGGGCTCCCCCACCACGAATGGCTCATCGAATTTGAAGCCACCCCACAAGACTTAAAGGATTTTGAAAAGGCCATTGATGTTGAGATGCAAAAACAAAACAGCTACTATTTAGATTTGATCAAAGGAAAGGTGCTTCAGCCCTTGAAAATTTCTGAGGTTAAATCAGGCGGCTTTAAAAGTTATATGAAAACTGCAGGAAAACTTGGGGGTCAGAATAAATTACCGCGGCTTTCTAACGATCGAAAGATTGCTTCTTATCTGCACTTCAACAATTTTATTAAATAATGTATATTTACACAATTTTTGTATAAACAGTTAAAAATATGAATGTTATCAGAACAATAAATAATATTTTCAGCAGTTTAAATTATCGTAAAATCAAGCTTAAAAACAAATATTATGAGTAAAACAAAGCAAAACCAACAGGCTGAAGAGGTAGACTTAGGTCAATTATTCAGAATGATAGGAAATGGGTTCAATCGACTATTTAATTTTATTGGCACTATTTTCAATGAAATTTTTAAAGGGTTTTTATGGCTTGTTTTGTTTATTGAAAAACGCATAAAAATTCTTGTTTTGGCAGCCTTTATTGGACTTGCTCTTGGCTTTTTAATAGAAGCTGTTTCTCCCCCTGACTATAAGTCATCTATAGCAATAAAGCAAAATTATGACACAGGGAAACCACTATATGATATGGTCGATTACTACAATGGGTTATTAGTTGACAAGGATTATAAAACACTGGGAAACCTGTTGGGTGTTAACGAACTGGTTACAAAGGAAATAACGGAGATCTCGATAGAACCAACCATAACAGAAAACGAATTAATTGTCCTTTTTGATAAGCACATTTCGTCGTTAGATTCCTTGGCAGCTTCGATGGTCGACTATGATGAATATACGGAGAATTTAAAGCTTTATAAACACACTATTCAGGAACTTAGCATTAAGTCAAAAACACGCGCGAACTTCAAAAATGTATTTACCAACATTATTTACAATATGGAAACAAACCCCTTTTTTGTAAACGAACAAACCAAAGACCTATCTGAGCTTGAAGAGGCTAAATTGGTTTTGATTAAATCCCTTAGTGAGTCTGAGGCACTACAAAAGACCTATAAAGCGGTTTTGGAGCAAGAATTTGCTTCAACAACGACTTCAGAAATAGGGATTACGTTTGAGGGCAATAATGACCAGAAAAAGACCCGAGAATTTGAGTTATTTAAAAGTGACATTGACTTGCGTCAAGAAATTGTAAAAATAGACAGAGCGATCAAAGACAAAGAGCATATAATTGATTTAATATCGAACAAAAACGACAATGGGTTTATAGACAACACAAAAAAACTTTTTGGCTCCGATGTTCAGATTAAATACTATTATTTAATTGTAATTTTTCCATTAACGCTTATTGTGCTTTTGGGGATTGAGTTTTTAAACTTCGTTAAAAGAGTGAAATCGCAAAACCCGAAGGTGCAGTAAAAGACAAAATGAAGATAACACGCACACCTTTAAAGGGATGTATTGTGATTAAGCCTGACGTTTACTTAGATAATAGGGGCTATTTTATGGAGGCCTATAAAAAAAAGACGCTAGATGCGGCACTAGGACATGAAGTTCATTTTACACAAGACAATCAGACGGCATCCTCAAGAGGGGTGCTCAGAGGGTTACATTTTCAAAAAGGAGTTTATGCCCAAGCCAAATTAGTTCGTGTTATACAGGGCGCTGTTTTGGATGTCGCTGTCGATTTGCGATTAGAATCACCAACTTATGGTCAATATTTTTCTATAGAACTGTCTTCAGAAAATAAAAAGCAATTATTTATCCCTAGGGGATTTGCTCATGGATTTGTGG
>MDTG01086925.1_pt1 | contig 10499 bp, 10 predicted proteins | sample 811421 | NCBI WGS metagenome assembly MDTG01 (sample SAMN05326645, study PRJNA326480) | marine metagenome | isolation source: seawater | place: Pacific Ocean: South East | collected 2011
AATGCCCTGCGCGGCGAGTCCAAGACCCAGGGCAACTGGGGCGAGATGATTCTGGAGACCGTGCTGGAGCGCTCGGGCCTGGAACAGCCGGCGCAGTATCAGACCCAGTTCGCGGCCACCACCGAGGAAGGCCGGCGCCAGCTGCCCGATGCGGTGGTCCATCTGCCCGGGGAGCGCTCCCTGGTCATCGATTCCAAGGTCTCGTTGACAGCGTATCTGCGGGTTCAGGAAGCCACGGACGAGCCGGCCCGACGGGCCGCGCTGGCCGACCACATCGCCTCGGTGCGGCGGCATTTGAAGCAGCTTTCGGCCAAGAACTACCAAGGCATTGACGCGATCCGTACGCTGGACTATGTCTTCATGTTCGTGCCCTCGGAAGCTGCCTACGTCGAGGCCCTGCGCGGGGATTTCGACTTGCAGCGCGAAGCACTCGATCACAACATCGCGCTGGTCTCGCCGACCACGCTGATGCCCATGCTGCGTGCGGTGGAAAATCTCTGGCGGCTGGATAAACAGGAAAAGAACGCCGAAGCCATCGCTGCCCGTGCGGGCACGCTCTATGACAAGTTCGTGGGCTTCATCGGTGATCTCGACAAGGTCTCGCGTAACCTGGAGACCGTGAACAAGACCTTTGCCGAGGCCCGCGCCAAGCTCACCGACGGGCGGGGCAATCTGGTGCGTCAGGCCGAGATGCTACGGGCGATGGGAGCCAACACGGGCAAACCGATGCCCAGCACCTGGGCCGAGCGCGGTGAGCGGGGCGCGGACCGCGCCCTGGCCGAGCAACGCCGGGCCGAGCAGACCGCCGACACTGATTCCCACGAGAGGGATGCATGATCGTATCGATTACCGATCGCTTGAACGCGCTGCGCGAGGCCATCCCGCCGGTCACGCCGGCCGAGGCCCAGCGCTTGGCCAGCGCCGGCGCCTGGCTGGTGGATATTCGCGAGGCCGACGAGATCGCCCAGGGCACACCGGTGGGCGCACGCCCGATGGGGCGCGGCTTTCTGGAAATGCGTCTGGAGCAGGCCGGGGCCGCGGCTGAGGACACCGTGCTCTTGCTGTGTGCCTCCGGCTCTCGATCGCTGCTTGCTGCCGATCAGCTGGGCCAGCTGGGCTACACGGATGTGCGCTCGGTGGCTGGCGGCTTCGATGCCTGGAAGGACGCCGGCCTGGCTTTCGAGACACCGGCCATGCTGGAGGCCGGCGACCGGGCGCGTTATGCCCGCCAGCTCACGCTGCCCGAGATCGGTGAGGCCGGCCAGGCCCGGCTGCGTGATGCCCGGGTGCTGTTGATCGGGGCCGGGGGGCTGGGCAGCCCGGCGGCACTCTATCTGGCGGCGGCTGGTGTAGGGCGCATCACGATCGTGGATCACGACACGGTTGATCGTTCCAACCTGCATCGCCAGATCATCCATCGCGAGGCCACGATCGGCCAGCCCAAGGTGCGCTCGGCGCACGCGACACTCGCCGGCCTCAACCCGGCCATCGAAATCGTGCCGGTAGAAACACGCGTCTCGACAGACAACGCGGCCGAGCTGGTGGCCGGCCATGATCTGGTCATCGACGGCTCGGACAACTTCACTGCGCGCTATGCCATCAATGATGCCTGTGTGGCCCAACGCGTCGCACTCGTCTATGGCGCGGTCGAACGATTCTCAGGCCAGGTGGCCGTGTTCCCGGCCGGCGGGCAGCCGTGTTATCGCTGTCTGTTCGCCGAAGCGCCGCCCGAAGGCAGCGCGCCGACCTGTGCCGAAGCCGGCGTGATTGGTGCCGTGCCCGGCCTGGTCGGCACGCTGCAGGCACTGGAAGCCATCAAGGTACTGGTTGGCATGCCGGATACACTGAGTGCACGACTGCTGACGCTGGACGTACAACGCCAGCGCTGGCGCACGCTTAACCTCGAGCCCAACCCGCGCTGCGCGGTCTGCGGCTAGACGGATCCATCACGAGGCTGTCATGCAAATCGTTTCCATGATCGGGGACACGCTCTACACCATTGCCGGCATGGCCTGGCAGATCTTCTGGGCCCTGGTGCTGGGTTTTGCCGTGTCCGGCGCGGTCCAGACCTTCATCCCCAAGCGGCGCATGGTTCAGGTCATGGGCAACGACGGGCCGGGATCGGTGGCGCGTGCAGGGTTTTTCGGTGCCATCAGCTCGTCGTGCTCCTACGCAGCGGCGGCCATGGCACGCAGCGTGTTCCTGCGCGGCGCGCATCCTATCGCGGCTATCGTGTTCATGATCGCGGCCACCAATCTGGTCATCGAGCTGGGCTTCGTGCTCTGGTCGCTCATGGGTTGGCAGTTTGTCGTGGCCGAGTTTGCCGGCGGCATACTGCTGATCGCCATCGTTGCGGTACTGATGAAGACCATCGGCCCGGTGGCCGGCTTCAAGCGCCTGCGCGAGCAGGCCGATGATCAGCACAGTGCTGACGACGGCCAGGTTCCTGCGCTGACCTCGAAAGACGGTTGGGCACAGGCCGCATCGGCGTTCGTCATGGACTGGTCGATGATCTGGAAAGACATCGCCATCGGTGTGATCGTGGCCGGGGCGATCGTCGTCTGGGTACCGGATACGTTCTGGCAGGCCCTGTTTCTGGCCGGCGGCGATGGTGTGACCTGGCTGCAACGCATCGAAAACGCGCTGGTCGGCCCGCTGGTGGCCGTGCTCAGCTTCGTGTGTTCGGTGGGCAACGTGCCCATGGCGGCGGCGCTGTTCAATGGCGGTATCACCTTCGGCGGGGCGATCGCGTTCATCTACGGTGATCTGATCGTGGTGCCCATGCTGCTGGTGTATCGACGCTATTATGGCACGCGCCTGACCGTGGCCCTCGGGCTGATCCTTTACGTGGCGATGGCCATCACCGGGCTGATCGTGGATCTGTTGTTCACCGCTCTTGGCTGGGTGCCCGACGCTGCTGCGAGCAAGATCGGCGAGATGCATTTCTTTGCCATCGACTACACCTTCTGGCTGAACCTGATCTTCGCGGTCGTCGGCGCGGCTCTTTGGTGGCTGTCGGGCCAGACCGAGCAGGAAGCCCACTGTGCCCACCACGGCTGATCAAGCGTCAGCCGGGGTGACATTCGGCCGGGTTCAATGAGGCGCGGCCGGATGCGTGCGGCGTGTCGTAACCGAACACGCCGGTTGCCAGTGCCACGCCGATAAACGCCCAGACCGTGGGTGCCAGTCCTACGTGGCCCAACAAGTAGCCAAAGATGGGCGCGCCCAACGTCTGGCCGATGGCGATGGCGAGAAAACCCACCATCAAGCCTGTCGCCGGGCGCTCGGACAGCGTGGTTGTGCCCCAGACCAGATACACGCCGGTCAGCATCACATAGGCTGCGCCGAACAGCGCGCCGCCAATCAGCGTGAGCAGCGGGGTGGTGAAGGCCAGGCCGACGAGCCCCAGGCTCGTTGCCAATACGCCGAGAAAGACTCGGTGCACGGTATTGATGCCAAAACGTGCCACGAGCGCCCCGGCGGCCGCGCCGGTGATGCCGGCTACGCCGATCGCGATCCAGAGCAGGCCGATGCCTGTCGTGGTCCAGTCGAGCTGCGTCGAGGTGATCTCGCCGCCGAACGACCAGATCGTGGTGCTGGCCGCGCCCATCAGGAATGCGGCCCCGATCAATCGCAACAGATTCGGGGACCACGTCGGCAGGCCAGCTGGCGAGTTTTTGCTGTGCTGTGCGGCGCTGGCCTTTGGCAAGGCAAAGAAGGCAGCCACAGCCAGAACCAGGGCGACGCCCGCAAACAATATGAATACCAGCCGCCATTGGCCGCCGAGGGCGAGAGCGATGGGCCCGGAAAGCGCTACGCCTGCACTGGTGCCGGCGTTGATCCATGTATTGGTGCCGTCCCGACGTTTCGGGGCCACGCCCTGGGCCACCGCGTCGGCCATGGGCGGCGAAGCCAGCCCCGTGCTGGCGCCGGCCAGAACGACGAATACGGCCAGCCACACGGGCGAGGGCGCGGCTGCGATACCGATCATGCCGGCGGCCGCCACGAGGCCGGCAGCCATGGCAACGGCGCGCGCGCCGAGCCGCTCGGAAACGCGCGCCGAGATGATGATCGCTACGCAGTACGCGAAAAACGCGCCGCCGGAGATGATGCCGGCGAGGCTGGCCGAAAGCGCCAGATCCTCACGCATCGGCGGCAGGAACAAGCCGAATGCAAAACGGGCAAAGCCATAACAGACCGCGATCAGGCCGAAACCTGTCGCGCCGATGCGTAGTGCTGGTGTCATCGTGCTGGCTTTGAATCGAGCAGGCGATATGCGCCGGCGCGTGCAGCATCCATCACGGCCGGACCGCGATAAGTAGCCGCAGTCGTGGCGCCTTCGAACAGCGCAAGTATCTGGTCGGTCACGAGTGAATCGGCGTGGCCGAGTGTGGCGGTCACCAGCTCGGTGACACGGGCATGCAGTTCGGCGTGATAAGCCGAGACCGCGGTTTCGATCGCCTCGACCTGGCCGCCGGTCTCGGCCTGTAGGCGAAAGAACAGGCAGCCGCGCGCGCCCTCGCGCGATGTCCAGTCGGAAAGACCCGTGAACAGCCTGTCGACATCGTCGAAGCACATCGCGGCGAAGAAACGCGCATGGCGCTCGGCCAATACACGAGCCACCAGTGTGTTCTTGCCTGCAACATGCTTGTAGACAGTACGGCTCGACAGGCCGGTCATCTTGATCAAGCGGCTCATGCCAGTGGCGTTGAAGCCGTTGTGATCGAACAGCTGCTCGGCGGTGTCGTTGATGCGGGAATCAATATCCATGACGTCAATGTAAAACGATAATTTTACATTCGTCAAGTACACGCTGCGGCGATCTCGTCGTCCCCGAATGTCGTCAGGTTTCGACAATAGTTCACTGTCGAGATCGGTCAGCAGGCGTTAATCTGGCACGCTGGAAACGTTTCCTGCTGCGTGCAATTGTCCTGGAGCCCCGGATGCCGGCTTTTTATCTGATCGTGATCACCCTGGGTGCGTTCTATCTGGGGTATCGCTTCTATTCGAAATACCTGGCTGAACGGGTCTATGCGCTGGATCCGAACTTCAAGACGCCGGCCAACGAGCTGGCCGATGGCGTGGATTTCGTGCCGACCAACAAGCACATTCTGCTGGGCCATCACTTCACGGCCGTGGCGGGTGCCGCCCCTATCGTGGGCCCGGCGATCGCGGTCTATTGGGGCTGGTTGCCTGCCATCGCCTGGGTGATTCTGGGCACGGTCTTCGGTGCCGGCGTCCATGATTTCGGCGCGATCGTGACCTCGGCACGTAACCGAGGCCAGAATATCGGTACCTTGTCCGGCAAGGTGATCTCGGCGCGGGCCTCCACGCTGTTCCTGCTCATCATCTTCTTCTTGCTGACGCTCGTGAATGCGGTCTTCGGCGTGGTGATGGCCATTCTGTTCGAGGCTCATCCGGGCAGCGTGATCCCGGCGGTGATCGTGATACCGATTGCCATGTGTATCGGCCAGTGGGTCTATCGCATGCGCGGGGCGGTGTTGATTCCGTCGATCATCGGGCTGGTGCTGCTTTATGCCGCGATTCCGATCGGCCAGATGTATCCGATCCATATCGACGGCCTGGCCGACATGCTGGGCCTGTCGGTGCGCACCACCTGGGTGATTCTGATCTTTGCCTATACCTGGGTGGCCTCGCGTCTGCCGGTCTGGTTGTTGCTCCAGCCGCGCGACTACATCAATGGCCAACAGCTTCTGGTGGCACTCGTGGTCATCTTTACCGGTGTGATCGTCGGCTGGGACACGATCACCGCGCCGGCCGTCAACGATGTCGCCGAGGGGACCAAGCACTGGTTCCCGTACCTGTTCATCACCATCGCCTGCGGGGCGATTTCGGGCTTTCATAGCCTGGTGGCCTCGGGCACCACCTCCAAACAGATCGCCAACGAGACGGATGCCCGCTATATCGGCTATGGCGGGGCGATGGGCGAGGGGTCGCTGGCACTGGCGGCTATCCTGGCCTGTACCGCAGGGCTTGGCAGTGCCGCCGACTGGAACACCGCTTACGCCAGTTTCGGGGCGGCTTCGGGAGGCGCGCTCGATCATTTCGTGACCGGGGTGGGCCATTTCCTGTCCAACCTCGGGATCGATGCCGCGCTGGGGGCCTCGTTCGCCGTGGTCGTGGTGGTCACCTTCGCCGGCACCACCATGGATACGGGCGTGCGCCTACAGCGCTATATCCTGCAGGAAATCGCCGAGCTCGCCGGCTTCAAGTCGCTGGTCGGCAAGACCTCGCTGCTGACCACGCTGGCCGTGTTGATTCCGTTGGCTCTGGCCCTGGCGCCGGGCGGTGAAAGCGCTGGCGGCAAGGGCTTTGCCTTCGGCCAGCTCTGGACCCTGTTCGGGACCACCAACCAGCTCACCGCGGGCCTGGCGCTGTCGGTCATCGCGGTCTGGGTGCTGGCACGCAATCGCAATCCGCTGGCGGCCATCGTGCCGTTGACGTTCCTGTTGTTCATGACGAGCTGGGCACTGATCCTCAACCTGCTGGATTTCCTGGCCCAGGGCAGCTGGATGTTGTTGATCATGGATGCCGGAATTTTCGTGCTTACCGCCTGGTTGATCGTCGAGGCGGTGACCGCGCTCAACCGCCAGCGACGCACGGCCTGACATGGCCGCGCGATCCTGGCGCGATCATTTGCCGCAGGGCAGCCGAGGCCCGCATCGGCTGATCCTGGTGCGCGAGCAGGATGCCCAGCACTCCGGCTCGGGCTGCTGTGGCCGGCTGGGCGAGGCCCATACCGATCTGGGCGGTGCGGCGGATTATCGTCACAGCCGCGTGTTGATGCAGGATATCGGCGCGGTCTATCGCGAGGTACGCGCGCGCCTGCCCGAGCTCGCCGTCGAGGTGGTTGATCCGCGCAATACCGTCTGGCTCTATCCGGCCGTCTGGCAGGACGCCCGTGCGGCCGGGCGCTCGGCGCGCGAGTGCTTTGCCAGCCTGCGCCGGGCCGGGGCGGCTCTGGCCGTGATACTCGACGGTGAGGTGCTGTTTTCGGGCCGCATGCCCCAAACCGCGGATGTCTTGGCGATCATCGAACAACGGCTGGCCGAGTAATGCCCGAGCTCGACGACCATGCGCCCAGTCTCTGGCAGCGCATCAACGCGTATCACGATGAACTGTTCATGGCGCCGTGGCGGGCCGGCATCGCCCGTCAGGCCCGTAACGAAGAGGAGATCCTGGTCGCCCTCCTGTTTCTGGAGGCGCTCGGTATCCCCGGTCCGGCCGATTACTACGCGCTGGAACTCTACCCGGATCTGATCGAGGCGTTTCATCGCTGGCATCAGCGTATGGGCATGGAGACGTTTCCTGAAGCCGGGGTCTGCTGTTGAGCGGATCGAGGCATCATCACGATCACGACGGGCCGGCGCGGTTCGTGCTCTTCGGCGGCAAGGGCGGGGTCGGCAAGACCACGCTGGCGGCCGCCCACGCAATACGTCTGGCTGCGGCCGGCCATCGCACGCTGCTGGTCTCCACCGATCCGGCGCATTCCGTGGCCGATCTGCTCGAAACGCCGCTCGGTCCCGAGGCCACGTCGGCCGGCGAGCGGCTCTGGGCGCTGGAGATCGACCCGCAGGCCGACGCGGCGGCCTACGTCGAATCCATTCGCGAGGACGCCCGCGAGGCGGTCTCCAAGGCGGTGCTGCCGGCGCTCGATCGACATCTGAAGCTGGCCGTACAGGCGCCCGGCACGGCCGAATCGGCTCTGTTCGATCGTTTCACCCAGCTCATGGAGCGTTGCCCGGACGACTATGACCGGATCGTCTTCGATACCGCGCCCAGCGGGCATACGCTGCGCCTGCTCACGTTGCCCTCGATGCTGGGCGCCTGGGTCGAGGGCCTGGCCGGTCAGCGGGCCAAGGTCAACAAGCTACAGGGCATGTGGCGCAGCATGGCCGGCGTGGCCGAGCCCGAGCGCGAGGATCGTGTGCTGGTGCGCTTGCGCCGGCGTGCCGAGCGTTTCGCGGCCGCCCGCCAGCGCCTTCATGCGGAAACCGTTTTTCATCCGGTGATGCTGGCCGAGCGCCTGCCGATCGAGGAGACCGTGCGGGTGATCGCTCAGCTCGACGAAGCCGGTATCCCGGTCGGCGATGTCGTCGTCAATCGGCTCTGGCCCGATGATGCTGCCAGCGCCTTCATGGCCGAGCGCGTGGCCCAGCAGCGCGATTATCTCGAGGAAATTCGTCGGCGTTTTAGCGACTATGCCCTGATCGAAGTCGCCCAGAGCGCGCGCGATATCGACGGCCGCGCCGCGCTCGAGGCCCTGGCCGAGCGTCTGGGGCCGCTTTGAATCGAAGCTTCGTTGCTTGAAGGCTTATCCGCCGATGTAGGCCAATGAAAGACGACGTTCTTTGAAGATTTTCCGCAGATTGCACAGATTTGGCGCCCGATGATGGAGGCGCTACGCGTCCGGGGCACACCTACTGAACGTGCTTCGTTCTGCAGGATTTTCATCCGCAGATTAACGCAGACAACGCAGATGACGGTCGTGCTTTCGTAGCCTAGAAAGATCGGGACGCCACGAGATTCGTATTGACTCGCGTGCCGAACCGCGATCTGCGTTCATCTTTGGATCGCCTTAAAAGAACACCACGCCAATCTGCGTAATCTGCGGACGATCTTAAACGATCGAGGCCGCCCGAAACGGTGGCGTCCCGATCGTCGTTTGGCCGATGCGGGAATCCGCCATCCGCGTCAATCGCCGTGCACCGGTGGGTTGTCTTGAAAAGCTACGACTCAGAACGCGGAATAATGACGAGCTTGCCGGAGACTTCGCGACCCGCCAGGGCTGCGATGGCTTCGCCGCCGCGAGCCAGCGGATAGGTGGCCGCGACGTGGGGGCGTAGCTTGCCCTCGGCCAGAAGACCAAACAGGGCTTTCAGGTCGGCGGCATTCGCTTTGGGCTCAGTAGCCACAAAACGGCCCCAGAACACGCCGACGATGGCACAGCCCTTGAGTAGCGCGAGATTGAGCGGCGGCTTGGGAATATCACCGGCGGCAAAGCCGATGACCAGATGCCGACCGCGCCAGGCACAGCTGCGCAGGCCGGCCTCGGTCAGGTCACCGCCGACCGGGTCGTAGACCACGTCCACGCCGCGGCCGTCGGTCAGGCGCTTGATCTCGTCGCGCAGATCGGCCTCGACATAATTGATCGTCTCATCTGCGCCGTGATCGACACAGACCGCCAGCTTGTCGGACGTCGAAGCCGCCGCGATCACGTGGGCCCCGGCGGCCTTGGCGATCTCGATCGCGGCCAGGCCCACGCCGCCGGAGGCCCCCAGTACCAGCACGGTCTCACCGGCCTGCAGCGCGCCGCGATCCATCAACGCGTGATAACTGGTGCCATAGGTCATCACAAAGGCCGAGGCGGTCACATGATCCACGTCTTTCGGTTTGGGAATCACGCGATCCGCGCTGGCCACCACCTGTTCGGCGAATGCGCCGTAGGCCGTGAACGCGATGACTTCATCGCCCACCGACAGATGCGAGACATCACGGCCGACCTCGGCGATTACGCCCGACAGCTCGCCGCCCGGCGAGAAGGGCAACTCGGGCTTGGTCTGGTACTTGTTCTCGATGATCAGCGAATCGGGAAAATTCACCGCCGCCGCATGCACATCGATGCGTACCTGATCGGCCGCCAGGGCTGCGGGTTCGATATCCTCGACCACCAGAGTTTCCGGCGGGCCGAACTGTTTGCAGAGTAGCGCTTTCATCGCGTCGTGTTCCGTCGAGAATTCAGCCCACACTTTAGCGTTACCGAAACGCTGTTTCGTAAATTGAGGCCTACGTCATTAGGCGTAGATCGTTATCGTCTTCGAGTCCTGTTCATGCCTGTCTTTCGCTCGGCCGGTCCGGCCCTCCTGATTGTATTCGCACTGCTGTCCGCCGGGTGTGCGAGCGTGCCCACGGCCGATCGTTATCTGACAGCCGGTGCACGCCACAAGACCTACGACGGGTTTCTTGCCTACGGTGCGTTCAAGGATCTGGTGGTCGAGGGCCGCTTCGAGAACGCGCTCTGCGCGCGTCTGAAACAGGCCGGACAGGCCTGCGTACCGATGCTCGCGATCGCCACGCCCACGTCGTGCCAGGACAGTGCGACCCGCCAACGCGCCATGCGGACCTCCGGCGCCCAGGCCGCGCTCGTGATCGAGCTCATCGACCCGAACACCGCCTCGCGCCAACTCCTGGCCAACGGCGCGCCGGCCTTCCGCGTGAGCGTGGTCGACATCAAGGCACAGACGATCATGGCAAGACTGGCGATCGAGAATCCGCAAGACGCCGATGATCTGGAGGCACGCGCTGATGCCGTGGCCGCGGCCACCACGCGCGCACTTGTAGACGCCGGGCTGTTACAGCCGCGCTGATACAGGAAAGGGATGGAGCGGCGGACGAGATTCGAACTCGCGACCTCGACCGTGGGAGGGTCGCGCTCTACCAACTGAGCTACCGCCGCACGCCTGCTATTAAATGACGAA
>MDTG01010889.1_pt1 | contig 10498 bp, 16 predicted proteins | sample 811421 | NCBI WGS metagenome assembly MDTG01 (sample SAMN05326645, study PRJNA326480) | marine metagenome | isolation source: seawater | place: Pacific Ocean: South East | collected 2011
AATTGCTAAATGGTAAAAATTTATCAACTTTATTATCCTTAATTTCTATATAAATACCATTACTTATTTTATAAAATAAATAATATAATGTTGATTCTATAGTATGCTTATAAAAAAATTTGTAAACCTCTGAATTTAACTTTTCATCAACTACTTCCTGACTTTTTACTTTAAATTCTGTACCATTATATTCATTTATTTGTAATCCTTGTAACTCCTTTTCATAAAATATTGTTGGATAAACTGTTTTTATTTCATTCGGTGCATACTTAATATTTTTTAAACACTCTTCTTGATTATTAAATCCTTCCTTTTCAGGCATTTATAATTAATTAGATATTAATTTGATTAATAATTATGAATAATTATTAATCAATATCAATTGATTGTGAAGTTCCATCAGCCAGTTTACACTTTCCGTTCGGAAGAATGGAATACCACGTTCTTCGATGACTGATAAATATGTCTTCATGGATTGTAGAAAATATTGTACTGATAAGGGTTCTTTCGATAGATGTCAAGTCTCTCTTGACATTTAGTGCACCCATTAAGAGCTCCTCTTTTGTAGATGTCCATTGCTTCCATGATTGCATACTTAGCATTTTCTGCAGAAATCTTCATCATAACTACTTTTTCCTCGATGTCAATTCCTTCTAGGTATTCAGAATATTGAACCATTTTTAAATGACAAGATACACTTCTTATTCGTGACTGTGCTTTAAAGTAAAGTGTGAAAACTAATGGATTCTTAATTACTTTATTTTTTCAATTTTTTAACACTCCTCTTCATTATTAAATTGGAAATAAATATTTCCAAATTAACTAATAAATTATGATAAAGAACAATTAAGGTTCTTATCTTACTAAAGGCTCCTTCCCCATCAGGATATCTCCTGTGACTACATTCTTTACACACGAAAAGAAACGTGGATGAATCAAATGTCGTGTACAGATTACACCATTTTCAGTTATGGAGAATTGTATTTTATCCTGATTCATCGCTGCTAGGACATCAATCCAGATATAAATCGTAGATGATTTACGAATACCACTCTTAACAACTGATGATTCACTTGGTAGTCCACACGCCATATGTATAGATTGACGACCCATACGTTTTAGACCTTCGTTCTTGATAATTTCCCACGCCTCCACAGTAGTTCCATGTATTGCTTCTTCGGGAATGTTCTCTTCTGTGATTTGTTCACATAGTTGAACTTCATCAACAGTAGTAAGCGAGTGACCATTATTCGCACGGATGTACCTCTTTCCATTAATCTCTTTTAAAGAGAAACGCATCTTTTTGTCAGTTTGACATACATTACCCAACTGCTCTTCTGTAACCATTTTGTTATATTTTTTAAAATAATCTATAACATCACTTACTAATACAAATCCGTCTTGACGAATATTTTCAGCAAGATGTCGAAGATACTTGGAAAGAGTACGTCCAACATTATTGTCATCCATTAAAGACTTTGACATATTCATATTCATAGACATATTTATAGACATTTATGAATATTGTATATCATTATTAATACTATTATAGACTATTTATCTCAATTTAATTTCAATTTTTTTTTCATAAATTTAACTAAAATCAATTTAAATATATAGTTCTTTAAATATATATTTAAGTCATATTAAAATTATTTTCTTTTTAATTATAAGTACAATATTAACAAAAAACTAAAAACAAGTTTTTTAAAAAATTATTAGATATATAAATATTTGTATATCTAATAAATATAATAAAAATTGAAATTATCAAACTATCTTATTATTTATTTGATTATATAATTTATTTGAATGTGCTAATTCAATGTCAATCCTAGGGTCAATATATGATGGCGAAGAAAATGAAGTATTAGAATTTAAAGAATTTTATTTGAAAATTCATCCGGATACATATCTAGAAAATGAGAAAATATATGAAATTATAAAATATGGTATATGGAAATATGAACTAAATAAGATAATTTTAGATAATATTAAATTTTATCTAAAAATATATATTCCAAAATACGTATCTTGTTATTTTAATTCTAAAAATAATGGTAAATTAATTATTGGAATCAATGATTATGGTGAAATTACAGGCATACCTTTTAATGGTAATCTTGATTTACAACTAATTAAGAATTATATTTCATCTAATATATCTAAATATTTAAATGGAATATCATCTTTATCTTCAATTATTAATATTACTTTAGTTAAATTAAATGTTATTTTAGAACTTCTTGAAGATAATGTTGATGAACGTATTAAAATTATGCATAAAAAGTTTAACTCATACAAAAGTAAAATTAGATCATACAAAGAAGCTAAAGCTAATTGGATTAAAAAAATGTCAAAATATTGTGTTAAAATACATACTATTATAAATAATAAACAACTTAGAAAAGAACTAATTCAATTTATTAAAGAAAATGATGGTAATATTTCTATTATTCAAGAACTTGAAAGTAATAAAGAAATACCAATACTTTTAAATGAAGAATTTTACATAAATATGAAAGATAAGAATCATATTATATATTGGGCTACATCATTTAAAGATCACTGTATTGAATTATTTCAAATGATACGTCCAGAAAAAGATATATTACCTTCATTAATAAATAGTTCTATTATTCTTAGTAAGATATCAGATATGAGACATAAATTTATATCTAATAATAATGATATAAATTATTATCTTATAGTTATAGATATATTCGGTAAAAATAATAAAAATAATGTATATTTTAGATTACCTAATTCAGATGAATGGATATATCGTAAAAGAATAAATTCAGAATATGGTCCAGGCTGTATTTAATTTTTAATTTATATTAAATTTAATATCTATAAAAATATATTATATTGTCTAATAAAATTTTATTTTATTTTAATTTGATAATATAAATCAAAAAAACAAATAACTAAAAACAAGTTATTTATAATTAAAGTAAATATATTTATTTTAATTATATTAATTCTACTAAATACTCTTTATGATCTGTTTTAGGAAACATATTATATACTTTTATTATTTTAGATTCATAATCAAGCATTTCTAAATCTCTTTCCAATGATTTTTTACAACATGAAAGATATATTATTTGTTTTACACGATTAGTTGATTTTAAAGAATTTAACTTATCTATTACTGACTTATACAAACCACTTCTAGGAGGATTAATAAAAATTATAATATTTCTATTCTCAATCGATGTTATATTTATTGTATTATCATTAATTATATCTTCAACAGAACTGCAAATATAATTACAATTATTGATATTATTTATATCTAAATTATGTTTTGCAACAAATATAGCATTTTCATTAATTTCAATACCATAACATTTATAATAATATTCAGCTATTAGAATTGACATAATACCAACTCCACAATATAAATCTAAAAATATATAATCCTTATCTTTAATAAATTGTTTGATTACTTCATCATACATTACCGATAACACTAAATTATTTGTTTGAAAAAATGACCCTGCTTTTATTCCAATCTTTTTCCCATATAAATTGTAATATAAATATGGATTACCACTTAATAACTTGTAATTGCCTCTGAAATTATTCTTATTTTTATCCTCTATCTGATAATACATTGATACAATTTTAAAATTATCAATATTCCAATACCTCAATCTATTAATTACTAAATCATCATATTTATGAAAATAAAATTCTAACATAAATTCATTATTCTCATTATGTCTTAATGTTAAATGATTTAATACACCTGTATTTGTTTTATAATTATAAATTTTATCGATATTATTTACTTGCATCCAAGACATTAAATTTCTTGCAATAACTTTAGTCTCATTACTTATTATATCTATAAATTCTACAGGAATTACCTTTCTACTATTTTTACTCTCATAAATTCCAATATCAGACTTCCCTTCAAAATCAGAAAACGTTAAAATTATATTATTTCTAAAACACTCATCCATTTATATTAATTAAAATAATAATTTAATAATTTTAATTAATTTCAATTTTCTACATATTTACTTGTATTTTTCTCAAACAATGAAACTGCCAATTGTACAACTTCAACTGTATTTTTATCTTTTTCATCCATTTTCATTTCACCTCTAGCATCTGCTAGAGCAAGTTTAAATGGTGGAATTGTTACTTTTGGTGCTTTTGATCCTACTACTGGACCAATTACTTCATTTCTAAATCTATTCATTTCCTTCATAATAGGATTCAATTCTTTTTTAGGAGCGTTAGGATCCTTCTCTTTTTTTACTTTTTTACTTTTTGTCTCTACTACTACTTCATCAACTGACTCCTCTTTTTTAGAAGCTGCTTTTTTAACTGGTTTTGTTACTTTTTTAACTGGTTTTGCTGGTTCAGTAACTTCTTCTACTGATTTAGTAGCTTTCTTAGATTTAGTTGTTTTCTTTTCTACTACTGGTTCTGATACTTGTTCTGATGCTTGTTCAGAAGCTTGTTCAGAAGCTTGTTCAGAAGCTTCTACATCTTTAGTTTTTTTAGTTCTTTTTGTTTTCATTGTAACTGCATTTGTTTTTGCAGAACTTTCCTTTGCGGGACTTTTTACACTTTTATTTTCTCCTTTACTTGGCATATTACTTTACTCTATCTATACTGAACCTTTTAAATATATTTTAATTATTAATTTTTAAATATAAACTAACTTTATATTTAAATTAAACATCTTCAAAACATACTTGAGAAGTTTCTCCCTTACTATAAACATATTTTAATAAGTAATATAATGCGGTTGCAATTGCTGCATCCCTATAATTATTTACTATAGTATATGCTCCTGAAAATAAAAGAATTATCTGAATAGGTATTTTCTGAACTAAATCTCTTTGTTTCTTACCAGTTTTTATACCTAAATCTTGTGCTAATACTTGAATTATTCCATAAGCACCAAAAATAAGAAAAATTTCTTTTGCTTCGAAATCAAAATCAAATTTCATATATATATATTTATATATAAAAATAAAAATAAAAATATTAATTTCTTTTATTTTTAATTTTTTCTAATTTATCAATTATTTTATGAGAATGACATAACCTTCTATCTCTTTCAGTTACATGAATGGGTATATCATTTAAATTACAACATGCTATTCCATTTTCAATTGAATAATATATTTTTGTTATTTTAACATTTGACTCCTTTAACATCAAATTACATCGAGTGCAACAAAGTGACTCTCCTAGTAATCCTTTTTTTGGTGATAATTTTGTAACAAACATGCAGTAAGTTTTATTATATTTTAATCTATCCTGTTTTATATTCATTATTGCTTGCCTTTCTGCATGAATTGTCATTTGATCCGGCATTCTTCTTGAATGATTCTCCCCATATGAAATTACATCTAAATTTTTTGTTAGAATATAAGCTGCATGATTAGACTTATGATTAGATTTATTTCCTAATCTCCTATCTTTCATTTTATTGGCTAATCCCAATAATTTATCAAATTTCTTCTTCGGAATATTATCGGGATTAGCCATTGTTTCCTATTTAATAATATTTATCATTTTTATTAATAACTATTATTTATATCTTCTTAAATATTCAATTTTTTACATCAGTTTTTTCTGAGGTGAGAAAAAAAATGTTTGAAAAAGTCTACCGTTTTCTATGCTTGTACCAAACCCACCATTACTTGCATGGAAATTTCTACCATCAAAAATAATAGCTCTATTAAATACATTATCTATTCTATGTCTTATTTTCCAATAATCTATTCTACTCTCCTCTCCTTCTTTCCATAAATCTCTTTTCACCAACTTACAAATATCCTTCGGTTTATTTGTTTTTGTATCGAAACATTCCATTACATGTTTTATTCCAGTTTCCTTATGTGTATAAAGTGAAGTTCCAGTTGATATATCAGCATTAGGTGTTAGGTATACTACAACACCCCAATGTAAATCTTTATGTACTACAGGATTACTCTTTTCTGTAATATACTGAATAAATCCATTTGATTCCTTAATCAAATCAACATTCCAAATTTTATCACATATTTCTTCTCCAGATATTCTCTCAAAAAAATTTATTATTTCTTTACTATTATTTGCATATAAAAATGGATTGTAATATTGTGTATTATATAAAGCACTATGTAATTTAAAATTATTTTTATTTCTTAAAGCATAATCTCTTATAGCATAAGGATTTTCATAAAAATTATCTACTATATAAACATTATTATCTATTTTTTTAATTATTTTTCTATTCGATAACTTAAATATATTAATTTTATGTTTTTTATTTATTATTCTATAAATAATTACAATTATAATAATTAAAATTATTATCAATTTGTTCATATATATTATTTAGATATATTAAATTTGAAATTATATTATACAACTGTTAGATTTATTATAGATGATAAAATTTTAGAAATAGCTACTTATGAAATTCAAGTAAATACACAATTTTATATGTTATATAATCAATCTGTTAACTGGATCGATTATAATATTTGGAAAATAAACAATGTATTTAATATTCATTGGAAGGGGATAGGTATAATATGTAAGAAAATATGATTTTACAGCTCTTGCTCTAATATATTAAAAATTATTTTTTTTATACAAAAAATATAAAACTACTAAAAATATAAATATATATAAAATATTATTATTTAAACCAGATCCAGATTCGGCTGTAACTTCTGCCTCTTCCTCATTTATGACATTACTAGCTGTTATAGTATTATCTACAGTATTATTTTCTGTATTAGTTACTATATTTACAGTTGTTGATTCTTTTTTTTTTAAACAAGATTCATATCCTTCTGCAATACACTTTTCTTCATTTTCCTGATTTAAACAAGAATCATATCCTTTCTCCCAACACAATACCTCTTTTGTATATTCTTGTATTTTTGTATCAAATAAATGTTGATATAATACTCCAAGTTCTATTAGTTTGGATTTATTAATCTCTGGAGGGACACTATTTTCTGTCATTTTAAATAGTAAATATGATCTAATTGATGATAAAAAATCATAAAGAATTGTTTTAGTTATATTATCATTAATGTTATTATAATTCATACATTTTTCTAAAACATATTGAAAAACATCAATTTTTTTTTCTACAAAATTCATTTTACCTAAAATACAATTTTTATTAATTGATGGATCTAAATCTTTAAATGCAGGTTCATTTGCTATATCAACAACTTGATTATCAGTTGATTCTCTTAATTTTTGTTGAAATTCAGCTATTTTATCTATTTCACTTTCTGTTAACTTATCATCACAACTTTTCTTTATTAACTCTTTAGTATGATTAAAAAATATATCATAAAAGCTCCAATTCAAAACTAGTTTATTATTTTTTATTTCATAAGTAAATGATTCCAACTCTTCTTGTCTTTTATTTTCTTCATCCAATATTTGATTTTGTTTTTTATTCATTTCCGTTAAAAAATTTATAACACAATGTCTAGTTTCGTTATTGGATATAAAATCTAACGTGTTTTCGTTATATGGATTCGTTTCGGGTTGTATCCCAGAGATCAGTTCATTTCGAGAAAGCCCTCCATCGATAGTAGTATGAACATCATCCATAAATATATAATAAGCACCTAATGCTTCATCTTTACTAACACCACATGATTGAATTAACTTATTTGAAAAATCTTCACTATCTTTATCTCTCTCACTGTCAAAGGCAGTATCACTATGAATGTTAATAATTGTAGGTGCTTCACTATCTTGCCCTTGGTCAGAAGTATAATTTTCTTTTAGTAATTTTTTAGTATAATTACCATTTGCACTATAAGTAAACATTTTATATATATAAATATTATAAAAAATTCAATTCTCAAATTGAATTTTTTCTTTTATATTCTTGCTTAAAAATAACCATAATATATTTATTATTGTCTTAAATTGTTTATTTGCTTTTACAATAATTATATTTTGTAATTTATCTAAATATTCAGGGCGTGAAATTAATCTAATAACTTTCATTGCATTATTTGTATGTAACGATTGTTTTAATTTATAACTTTTACTATCTATTATCCATGTCCATTTTTCCTTCATATATTCATCTAATGTATCCTTATAATGATTTACTACATTTAGACTATCTTCATTTACTAAATCACCTGGACAAGAATAAAATATTGTTACGTCATCTATTTGATCTATTTTTTCAAATGAATGACTTTTTGGATTTGCATCACAAATAGAGCATTTAAATGCCATATTAAATTTAAATAAAATATTTTTTAAATTTAATCTTATTTAGCCCACATATATTCTCTTTTAATTACTTTATCATCGTCAATATATTCTATAATATTACAATACAATTCATATATATAGTTAATCATATAAACTATATATAAATTTTTTTAGGCTTTTTTAACTCTTCTTCTACTTGATTTTTTAGATCCTTTTTTTGAAGTTTTTTTAGCAACAGGTTTTTTAGATGCTTTTTTAGCAACAGGTTTTTTGGATGTTTTTTTAGAAGATTTTCTAGATGTTCTTTTTACTTTACTACCTTTTTTGCTTCCTTTTTTTGAAGTACGTTTTCTGGAAGTTTTCTTTGATGATTTTTTAGCTTTACTGGCTTTCTTTGATGTTTTTTTAGCTTTACTTCCTTTTTTTGAAGATTTTCTTCTTTTAGCTCCACCTTCTTTATGATCTTTTAATAATTTGGCTCTCTCTTTAGTTAAGTAAGTTTCAGCAAATTTTAAATTTTTATTACCTTTTATCATTTTCATTACATCAGCTTCTTTCATTTCATTTACAGTTTCTTTTTCATCTTTCTTTTCTTTTACTTCAAAATTTCCATTAGATAATTGACTTACATTAACTCTATAAAATTTTTCACCTTGTTTTTCTAAATAATAAAATCTGACTCCTTCGTTTGTTCCATCACTTAGACCTTCTTTTACTACATTTTTTACCCCTTTCACAACTTTTGATAGATTATTTTCATATCTATAAAATACAGAACTCATATATAACTTTAATATATTAATTTTTAAATTATTTAAATTAATAAAAATTTAATCCAATATTATGATATAAAATAAACGAAACTATACCAATTATAATATCTAATAATAACGGTATATATGCATATTCATAATCTTTATACATATAAATACTAAATAATAAATATAATACACCATGTACAGGTCGTAATTGATTCCACCATATATCTGCACCAAATACTTCTATACCTGTTTTTCGTAAATCATTTATATATAAATAAAATTGAGCTAAACTAAATAATAAAGCCACAAATATGAAATACTTACTATAAATATTTTGGTATTTTCTAGATAAATACATAAATAAAAATCTAGTTGGTATACACAAAAAAGTAAATAACAAAATTCTTTTATAAATATCTTTCATATATAATATTAGATATGAAAATTATTTAATTATCTTTTTCATCTTTAGAATATAATTTTTTGAAACCTTCTAAAAATATATCTTTATTTTTATAAACAGCAATACATCCTAATAAACCTAAACTTAAATATAAAATATTTTTGTTTTCAACAACTTTAGATAATAAATTTGATTTTGTTAAAGTAGAATCAACTACTCCTTCTACTACTTTATTGTCATTTGATTGACTCATTGTTATATTTTAATAATATATATTTAAATAAATATGATTAAAATATTATTTATCATTACGAATCTTCTTTATATTATCTTTTAAAACAATTGGATCTCCACATAATTTATCTCCACAACAATCATGATTAGCTAAAGTTGCTCTAATATTTTTAATTTTATCATCATCATCATTAGACCATCTTCCTAAAGGAGTAATAGTAGGACTAAACAAATAATGAAATTTGGATGGAACTAAAAAATTAATAAGTCCTCTTTTAATTATTGTTCTCATTTTATTATATAAAATATATTAGGTTTATTTTTTAAATATTAAATTTTTTTAAATCAATTTTTTTTTCTTAAATTTAAAATATAGTTACTTATATAATGTCAAACTTTATAAAACTAGCATTAATATTAGGAGTACTTGATTACTCCTATATTTACAATATTAAAAATAATTTTAATAAGATGATTACATCTATTCAAGGAAAAGAAATGAATGTAAAATATTTAGGAGTAATATTTGCCTATGTATTTTTATTTATAATTTTAAAACTTTTTGTTATTGACAAGAATTTATCTATTTTAAATTCTTTCATACTAGGTATGTCTATATATGGAGTCTATGATATGACCAATTATGCTACTATAAGTAATTGGGATTTTAATTTTGTTATATTAGATACTTTATGGGGTGGAACTTTATTTGCTTTAATCAATTTTATTTATAATAAATTAACAATATATGAAAATTAAATACTTTCTTCTTTTAAATTTTTAGGTTTAATATAATGAAATTTTACATTTGGTAATTCATAATCTTCATCTTCCATTAAACAACCAATTTGAAATTCATAAATATTACCACTTACAC
>MDTG01073365.1_pt1 | contig 10498 bp, 10 predicted proteins | sample 811421 | NCBI WGS metagenome assembly MDTG01 (sample SAMN05326645, study PRJNA326480) | marine metagenome | isolation source: seawater | place: Pacific Ocean: South East | collected 2011
ACATCTTGGATTTTAACATCAACCGCATTGGTATTATTTATGACATTACCTGGTTTGGCTTTATTTTATGGAGGATTAGTTAGGTCTAGAAATGTTTTATCAGTTCTCATGCAATGTATATCAGTTGCTTGTTTGATGTCAATCTTATGGGTTATTGCAGGCTATTCGATAGCGTTTGGAGATGGATTAGGATTTAATAGTTATTGGGGAGGGCTTACAAAGTCATTTTTATCTGGTGTGGATTCAATGGTTCTTTCAGGAACTATTCCAGAGTCAGTTTTTGTATCTTTCCAAATGACTTTTGCAATAATAACACCTGGTTTAATTATTGGTGCATTTGTAGAAAGAATTAGGTTTTCTTTTGTTTTGATTTTTACAGCTTTGTGGATGCTTTTATGCTATGCGCCTGTTACTCATTGGGTTTGGGGTGGTGGATTTTTAATGGACCTTGGTACAGTTGATTTAGCTGGAGGACTTGTTGTTCACGAGACCGCAGGTTTGGCTGCTTTAGTAATTGCATGTTTTCTTGGAAGTAGAAAAGATTCATCGAAACCCCCTCATAATCCTGCTTATGTAATGATTGGAGCTTGTATGCTTTGGGTAGGTTGGTTTGGCTTTAATGCTGGATCTCAATTGGCTGCTAATGGAAGTGCTGGTACTACTCTTTTGGTTACACATCTTTCGGCATCAGCAGCTTCACTATCTTGGGCAGGCTACGAATACTTTAAATATGGAAAATCATCTATGGTTGGACTTGTAACTGGGACAATTGCAGGCCTTGCGTCAATCACTCCTGCTTCAGGTTCTGTTACACCTATAGAGGCAATTTTAATTGGAACCTTTGCAGGTATAGCTTGTCAAGAGATGTGTTCAGTGGTCAAAAATAGATTTAATATTGATGATTCGTTAGATGTCTTTGCTGTCCATGGCTTTGGGGGAATACTAGGTACTCTATCTATTGCAGTATTTGGTCATGCTGGTTGGTATGAGCAGGTCTTTGGTGTGCTATCCGTCGGAATTTATACACTGGTTATAACAACAATTATTGTGATCATTGTAAAAGCAATCGTGCCTATTAGAGTTGAATCTGAGAGTGAGGAAGTTGGGTTAGATCAGTCAGAACATGGTGAAAAGGCTTATGATTTAAGTAGCTAAGTTACTACTTTTCAGATAGCATTTTACCACCAACACCCCATTGGTTTCTAGGAATTTCATCTATTTGTACATAAGTTGATGAGGGCGGTTTTCCTGCAACTCTATTCATCGTATTTGTGATGTCCTTAACTATTTCCTTTCTTTGTTTTTGGGTTAATTTCCCAGCAACTTTAACATTTATGTATGGCATATTAGCATCCAAATAGAACCATATATTTCTTACCGCAACAATGACATTCTTTATCGGCCTTGCTTTCTTCGGTATTATTCTTGTCTATATTTTCGTGAACAACAGGAAAAAGTTTACTTCCACAAGTAGGGCAATCTTGGTGATATGCAGAAATTGGTTCTACTAAATTATTTTTTTCCACAAGTATATTTTACAATAAAAAAAGCCCCTTATACAAGATGCACCCCGTAAAAAAAACATCTTGAAGGAGCTCATATATTAAGTTAACTACTATTTATTTTTTGTCATCCTATTTTTTTTAAAGTTATTATATGATTTAAGGAATTAGATATATAGTATAATAAAATCATGTATCAATGCACATCATGTGGCCAAGAACATATACAACATGTAGGTAAATGTACAAGCTGCAATGAGTGGAACTGTGTTATTCCTCTAGAAAAAACAAAAACCAAAGGTAAGACAAGAGCTGTAAATAACGATATGACAGATCTTTCCTCGATTGAAATTGAAGATAATATTAGATATACCAGTAGGGTTGGGGAGATAGATAGAGTTCTTGGAGGTGGTTTTATTTTGGGGTCCTCAATAGTAATAGGGGGGGAGCCGGGAATAGGCAAATCAACTCTCGCTTTACAATTAGCACAATTAGCCTCAGATGAATTTAAATTATTGTATATATCAGGCGAAGAATCTTTAAAACAAATTAAAATTCGAGCATCAAGAATAGGAGTTGATTCTAAAAATATGGTCGTATCCTCAAATAATAATTTGGGGGTTATAGTAGAACAAGTAAAAATGACCAAACCTAAATTGTTAATAATTGATTCCATTCATACTATGGAATCAGATGAAGTAGAAAGTATTGGAGGTTCAATTAATCAGGTTAGATTTTGCTCCCAGGCATTAACTTTGCTGGCTAGAGAATTAAATTTTACATTAATACTGATAGCACATATTACAAAAGAAGGGGTTATAGCAGGACCGAAAGTTTTAGAGCATGTGGTTGATACAATCTTATATTTTGAAAAAATAGATACTGGAAATTTAAGAATACTAAGAACATCAAAAAATCGTTTTGGTGCAACCGATGAAATTGGTATTTTTAATATGAGTAACAAAGGTTTAGAGGAGATAAAGGATCCAACTAGCTTATTTCTTTCTATGCAAAAGGAATCATCACCGGGTTCTGTTGTATCATCAACTCATGAAGGCACAAGACCAATGCTTGTCGAAATTCAGTCCCTGGTTTCTAAACCTATTCAATCATTTGGCAAAAGGTATTCAACAGGAATTGATAATAATCGTGCCACTCTTATTGTTGCAATTTTGGAAAAATATTGTGATGTAAAACTTTCAGACAAAGATATTTTTATTAACCTAACAAAAGGAATAAAGGTGAAAGATACTTCTAATGATCTTGCAGTTGCAGTCTCTATATTCTCGAGCTTTAAAAATATTCCAATTTCAAATCAATATGTTTTTATAGGAGAGCTTGGATTAAATGGAGAAGTTAAAAGAATTGATAATATAAATAAAAGGCTTAAGGAAATTTCTAGGCTTGGATTTAAATACTCAATTATTCCTAGCAACTCCTTCAAAGATCTTAAATTAGAGAATAAAAATTTAAAAATAAAGGAAATCGGACACATTAGTGAAATAATAGAATTCTTTAGTTCCTAGTTGGTATAAATAAATGAAAATTGGTATTTTTGATTCTGGTATTGGTGGCTTGACAGTTTTTAAGGAAATCTCAAAGGCTTTACCAAGTTTTGAGATAGTATATTTAGGGGATACTGCAAGACTACCCTATGGAATTAAATCTAAAAGAACTATAGATAGTTATTCTATTAATAATGTTAATTTTCTTAAATCCCTTAATTGTGAAATAATAGTAATTGCTTGCAACACTGCGTCTTCATATTCAACAAAACTTTTAAAATCAAAGTTTAAACTTCCTATTTTTGATGTACTAACTTGCGGTGTTCAAGCAGCAATTGCCCTTAATCCTAAATCCCTGGGAGTTATAGGGACTTCCTCTACTATTAATAGCGAGTCATATAAAAAATTAATTTTGTCAAAAGAAAAAGGGGTAAAGGTTTATAGTAAAGCTTGCCCAATTTTTGTACCAATAATAGAGCAAGGACTAGTGAAGGAGAAATATTACGATAAGATAATTCAAGAAAGTTTAAGGCCTCTAAGAAAAAAGAACTTAGATGCTTTGATTCTTGGATGTACTCATTATCCTTTGATAAAAAAAAGTATTAGAGATTATATGGGAGAAGAAGTAATACTGGTAGATTCTGCTTTGGAAATAACTCTTTCTTTAAAGAAATATTTAAAGACTAACTACCCTAATCAATTTAATAAGAAAAGGAAAAAGAGGAATATTTATTTGACAGACAAATCAGAATATTTTCAGTCTGTTACCAAAAAAATATTTAATAAATTGGATTTTAAAATTAGAGTTGTTGATATAAAGTAAGGCTAATTTAGCCTTACTTTATATCAATTAATACTAAGATAATTTTTTGAATTCTTCTGTAAGAGCAGGAAGAACTTCAAAAAGATCACCGCATATTCCATAGTCACATTTTTGGAAAATAGGTGCGTCAGGATCTTTGTTTATTGCTACAATAACTTTGGATGATCCCATCCCAGCATAATGTTGAACTGAGCCTGAAATTCCTACAGCTATATATAAGTTTGGCGCAACAACTTTACCAGTTTGACCAACTTGCATTTCATACGGTACATATCCTGAATCAACAGCTGCTCTTGATGCACCAGCACCAGCACCAATACTATCTGCAATGTCAAATATTAGCTGGAAGTTTTCTGTGCTAGCAACTCCTCTTCCTCCAGAAACAATCTTGTCAGCCTCTGTTAGCTCTGGCCTATCTTTTGGCACAAGTTTAGTTTCAAGAATTTTTACATTATCCTGAGCAGGTATTTCAACTGCTTCTTGAACTACTTCACCTGCACCTGAGCTTTCATTAGGCTTGAATGTATTCGGCCTAACTGTTGCGATCATAGGTTTCACATCATGGAATGTCATCCCAGAAATTGACTTACCCGAATATCTATATCTTTTAATTGCAAGAGTTGAGGAAGCACTTATATCTAGATCAACTGCATCTAGAACAAGCCCACCTGATGTCAATGCAGAGACTCTAGGTAAAAAGTCTTGGTTCTGTAATGTGTTCCCACCTAAAACTATATCGGGATTATGTTTTTTTATACTTTCTGAAAGTGCAGAGGCATATGCGCTAGGATTAAATTCTTTTAATCCTGGATTTTCAATTTTATAAACTTTGTCAGCACCATATTTACCAAGATCACTCTCAATTGCACCCGCGCTTTCACCTAGAAAGACTGCAGCAACGGTAGCACTATTCTTTTCTTTTAGTTTCACAGCAGCTGTTAATACTTCATATGTTACGTTTCTTATGGAGCCGTCTGCTGTTGTATCTACTAATACCCAAATTTCACTCATTTTTCTCTCCTTAGATGATTTTTGCTTCTTCTCTTAAAAGTTTTGTTAGATTTTCTGCGACAGCTTGGACTTCCCCACTTTCGACCATATCAGAATTACCACCTTTTAAGACATTTAAACTTCTATTTATAACAGGGATATCAATGCTATCCACTTTATATCTTGACCCTTCAATTCCAAGATTTTCTGAAGTTAACCCAAGTTCCTCTAAGTTTACAGAGTCAACAGTAACCTCTTCTAAAGGCTTCTTTTTTGCTTTCATAATACCAGGAAGTGAGGCGTATCGAGGCTCGTTTATTCCTCTTTCTGTTGTAACTAATGCAGGGAAACTTAGTTCAAGGATTCTTTGGCCACCTTCTATTTCAGATTGAACTTTAACAGTTTTTGCACCTTCATCTACATCTACTTTGGTTGCAATTGTTGCTTGAGGAATATCAAGCTCAGCTGCTACTTGTATTGGAACTTGTCCGGATTCCTCGTCTATCCACCTCTTTCCCGCAACTATTAGATCAACGTCACCCATTGCCTTAATCTTTGATGCAATAAGTTTAGCAGTTGCATAGGAGTCAGTGTTGCCAAAGTTTTCATCTTTAATATGAATAGCAGAATCTCCTCCCATAGCTAGAGCAGTTCTTATAGTTTCAAGTGCTCTATCAGGACCTATTCCCAGAACTATAACTTCAGCTCCGTTACTTTCTTTAATTTTCACAGCTTCTTCAACTGCGAATTCGTCAAAAGGATTTAATATCCATTTTAAGCCGTTTTCGTCTATTCCATTACCTGAGGAATTTGCAGCAATTTTAGCTTCAGTATCAGGTGTTTGTCTTACGATTACTACGATTTTCATTCTTTAACCTCCATTTCGTGAATAAAAAAAACCAAAAAAAATTGTAAACTAATATAGGCTTTTTGTCGAGATTATTCTGATTTAACTTATTTTCCTTCTGTCTATTATAGATTTTGCTAGCGTATTCTTGTCAATATAATTAACCTCCGAACCAATAGGGACACCTATAGCAATTCTGGTAATCATAGGACATAAATCTTTTATTTTTTCATGAATATATTGAGCAGTAAATTCACCATCACTGGTAGGGTCAGTTGCTAAAATAATTTCTTTAAATTTCCTTATCTTTACTCTAGATATTAATTGATCGATTTTTAAGTCGTTTGGATCAATCCCTTGGGAGATTGACAAGAGGCCCTGTAAAACATGATATTGACCATTATATTCGCCACTATTTTCTATTGACATAACATCAGTGGTATTTTCAACTATACAGAGAATATGATTATCTCTAGTGGAGTCTGAGCAGCTACATTTATTATCAAACATAAAATTATTACAATTTGGACAAATTTTTACATTCTTTCTAGCCTCTATTAGTGTTTTTGCTATCTCAACACTTAGGTCAGCAGGTTTCTTCATTAAATATAGTGATAATCTTGAGGCAGTAGCTTTACCTATTCCAGGAAGTTTTGATAAAGACTGAATTAGTCTCTCTAATTCTTTCGGCAAATAACTTTTAGTCATTTAGAGGAATCCAGGTGGAATACCAAGTGATGCTGCAGCTCGAGAGATTTCTCCATCAACTTCTTCTTTTCCTTTTGCTAGGGCTTCATTTATTGCAGCTTGGATTAAATCCTCAAGCATTTCTTTATCACCTGAAGACATAATTTCATTATCAATGTTAATTTTTAATATTTCCCCGTTACATTTAGCGGTTACTTTTACCATTCCACCGCCAGTTGAAATCTCTAAGGTTTTATTCCCGGCCTCCTCTTGAAGCTTGTCCATCTTTGCTTTCATCTTTTCGGCTTGCTTCATCATACCTTTCATATTCATATTGCCTGGCATTCTCATATTAATTATCCTTTTCTATATTTAGCACTCTACAGTCAAAATTGCTAAATAAATTTTTAATAGTTTCTGACTCAAATAGTTTATCTTTTTTTTCAGCGAATTTAAAATCCTCAGAATCAGGATTATTTTTATCAATTTTACTATTTACTATAGCAATTTTAAATTTACTACCAAAAATTTCGCTAACAATATCTTCTATTCTTAAAATTTTTTTATCTTCTTTTAATATTTCGTATAGAAGTGAATTTTGTGTATCAATTACAATCTTTAGGTTTTCAACTTTGAATTTACAGCTTTTAAGTAGTTTGTGGTTTTCATCATTTAAATTTTTTAGATGGTCCAGCAATAAAGATGCATTAAATTGTTCATCTTTCTTTTTTAGGCTTTTTTTTTCCATTGGCTTTTCTTTCTCTACATTTTTTGGTCTTTCTGATCTTTCTTTTAGCTTGTTTTCGGCGTCATCTAGTTCCGTGTTTATAACAGTATCATCAACTATATCAGATAAGTTTATATAGTTTGAAATTAAGCATAACTTTATAAGATTTGATTCAATAAGAAACTTTATATTTTCAGTTTTATTGCATTGCTCATATAATTTGATTAACTCATCAAATAAGTTTTCAAATAATTCAATATCATGCTTGCATAGTTCTTCAATTTCTGATTCTTCAATTGAAATAAGGCCTTCTATGTCATCTTGAATACCTAGCTTATAATAAATTGCTGACCTGAAGTAATTAAGTAGCGAATAAACAAATTTTTTTGAGTCCTGACCTTTTTTATAAATTTCGTCGTAATTCTTTAAGCATTCCTTGACATTGCTTGCAAGAAGATTACTGGAAACCTGAAATAGTATTTGATTACTTGTTACGCCTAAAATTTTTCTTACTCCTTCAATACTTATCTTCTTGCTCAGTGAAGTCATCAGTTGCTCAAGAATACCAAGTGAGTCTCTTGCGGAACCTTGCGATTCTTCTGCAATTAGAGATAAGGATTCATCATCAATTGATATCGACTCTTTTGAACAGATATTTTTTAAATTCTTTATTAATTCTTCCTTTTTTATAACCTTAAAGTTTATGACTTGGCATCTGGATAAAATTGTCAAAGGAATTTTTTCAACTTCTGTTGTGGCTAAAATGAAAATAGTGTTGTCATTAGGCTCTTCTAGGGTTTTAAGAAGTGCGTTAAATGCAGCTTTTGAAAGCATATGGACTTCGTCGATTATAAATATTTTATATTCACAATTAATTGATGAGTAATTCGAGCTATCTATAAGCTCCCTTATTTGATCTACTCCATTGTTAGAAGCAGCATCTATTTCAATAACATCTAATGATTTATTTTCGTCTATTTCTTTGCAAACTGTGCATCCTGAACAATCTTTATCGCTTTTTAAGTTCTCACAATTGATTGTCTTTGCAAATATCCTTGCCATAGAAGTTTTTCCTATTCCTCGTGATCCACAAAAAATAAGGGCATGAGGTATAGATTTAGATTGAATAAAACTTTTTAATACAGTTAATGGATTTTCTTGACCAATAACATCATTGAAGATTTTTGGTCTGTATTTTCTAGATAAAACTTTGTATGACATATAAACTCTCGGCTGACTAATCAAGGATACCCAATCTTAATTGCTACCGTTGCTACATTTCTGTCCTGGCGGAGTTTACAATAGACTGTCATCAAAATGACTAGCCAGCTTAAATTTTCGGAGAGTGTGGGATTCGAACCCACGAGAGGTTTGATCCTCTACACGCTTTCCAAGCGTGCGCCTTCGGCCACTCGGCCAACTCTCCAACGAAACAATATTAACATTTTCCGTACTTATTATCTTTAAGATTTTATTTATTTACTCAATCAGTTAATCTTGAAAAGGCAATGAAGAAATGGAAAATTGAAGATAAAACATTATTAAAAAATCTTAAAATATTTGACTTGTTTGAGTATAAGTTAGTTTCTCCATATTCTAACGAAAAGAAGGAAAGATTTAACTTTTATGTCTTAAATTCTGTTGATTGGATTAACATACTTCCTATTACAAAGTCAGGTAAAGTCGTATTTGTTGAACAATATAGGGCAGGAACTGATTCGATTACACTTGAGCTTCCAGGTGGAATGGCCGATAAGAACGAATCGCCAATTGATTCTGCTAAGAGAGAGTTATTCGAAGAAACAGGTTTTTCGAATGGAGAATGGTCCAAATTGGGTTACGTTAATCCAAATCCCGCAATACTTAATAATAGATGTCATACTTTCTTAGCTTTAGATGTTGAAGAAATATCAAAACCGCAAAATGCAGGAAGTGAATATACACAGATAAAATTTGTGGATCTTAAAGATTTAGACAAAATGGTAATCGAAGGTAAAATTACCCATTCGCTTGTAATTAATGCAATTTATTGGTACAACATCATAAACGCACGTTAATCAGGGCGAATGGCGGAACTGGTAGACGCGGCGGCCTCAAAAGCCGCTGGACTTATGTCCATAAGGGTTCGAGTCCCTTTTCGCCCATAGAGGATTTTATGAATATAAAAAAGTTTTTAGATGTTAATTTCCTTAAGTTTCTTTTTCTTTCTTTAAATGGAAGAATTGATCGAAAAACGTGGTGGTACTCACAGTTTTTTCTTGTTTTTTTTGGAGTATTAATGCTAATACCACTTTCTTCTTTATTAGGCTTTTTGAATTTTGATAAATTCCAGGTTGAAAAACTTGTTTCTTTCTTAGTTCTTCTAATATCGGCATTATCTATTTTCCCGGATTCTAAAAGATTGCAAGATAGGTCGATTAATGGACTTCTTGCGATACTCCCATATATATTCGCAATTCCATTACAGTTTCACTTTGTTCCTGAGTTTTTGCTTAAATTCTATATTATATGTATGTGGGCCTTAAAAGCTTATATTTTTGTTAATACCGGTGTTCTTAAGGGTGACGATGGATCAAATAAATATGGAGAGTTAGACAGCTTTAAGTCTTAATATCTAGGCATTTTTTCATCATAGTTTGCAGCCCAAGCATCTATTCCGCCAGCAAGATTTTTAACTTTCTTAAAACCCATACCTTTTAAGATTCTTGCTGCTTGCAAGCTTCTCATTCCGTGGTGGCAATAAACAATTATCTCATCAGCACTATCAAGTTCGTTTGCTCTTGATGTAATTTCGCCTAATGGAATTAGTGTGGAATCTTGGAGTTTACATATTTCATATTCTCCATATTCCCTTACATCTAATAATGTAATTTTTCTTTTTTCATCAATAATCTTTTTAAGTTCATCAACATGTACTTCGAATTGATCTTCGTTTTCGGGCGCCGTGTTTATTCCGCAAAACTCATTATAATCAATTAACTCTGTAATCTTGGGTGTATCAGGATTTTTCCTAAGTTTAATTTCTCTAAATGTCATTTTTAATGAATCATAAAGCATTAATCTCCCGCTTAAAGATTCTCCAACATCTAGAATTATTTTTACTGTCTCTGTGGCCTGAATTACTCCGATTATTCCAGGTAAGATTCCTAGAACACCGCCTTCAGCACAAGAAGGAACCATCCCAGGCGGAGGTGGTTCAGGGTATAAGTCTCTATAGTGAGGACCATCTTTATAGTTAAATACTGTAGCTTGACCTTCAAACCTAAAAATACTTCCATAAACATTTGGCTTGTTTAATAATACGCAGGCATCGTTTACAAGATATCTAGTTGCAAAATTATCTGTTCCATCAACTATTACGTCATAGTCCTTAAAGAGATCTAGTGCATTCTCTGATGTTAGCCTTAAGTTGTAAGT
>MDTG01111990.1_pt1 | contig 10498 bp, 6 predicted proteins | sample 811421 | NCBI WGS metagenome assembly MDTG01 (sample SAMN05326645, study PRJNA326480) | marine metagenome | isolation source: seawater | place: Pacific Ocean: South East | collected 2011
GAAAACGATGGAAAATTCCCTTCCGTCGACGGCATCGACTTGGGCGAACTCCTGAACGAGGCTACCTTTCACATCGAGCAGACGGAAATCTTTGCAGGAGACAACGAACTGGAGGAATCGCTCGAGCCTTCGGAGGACACTCTTCGCAAACTCGTGTTGATGTACGCGCTCATCCGCAAGCAACAAAAGATGAAGAGCAAAGGGAAAGGCGAAAAAGGTGACAAACAAGAGGAAACTGCCGAGAAACAGGAACCCACTGAAGAACAAGGTGAAGCAGATCCTGCCGAGGAACTGAAAAAGTTGGGCGAAGCCCTTGAACAGGCTAGAGACCTCAAGGAACGTCAAAACGAATTGAACTCGAAAATCGGGAGAGCTTCCCGCAATGGACGAAAAGGCGAACCGAATCGTGAGTTGGCCAAGGAACAAGATGAAATACGTGAAGACACCGAAGCATTGCGTGACGACGTCTACGGAAAGTCGGGTCGCCTCGGCGATGTTCGTTCCTTCGACCGAGCCGGAGAGGAGATGCAGGACTCCAAAGGTGAGCTGGCCAAAGACGATCCCGAGAAAGCCAAGCCGCATGGAGACTTGGCGGCCGAAGCATTGAGCAATGCGATCAGTGAGATCGAAGGAAAGATGTCCGCCATCGCCGCAGATATGCTGGGCCAACTCGAAAGCCAAGGAAAGGGCTTGGCCAAACGCCAACGTGAAAACGCTGAAAAGACAGAAGGAGCGGGAGCGGGAGCCGGCGAATCTCTTAAAGGCGAGCAGGACGGAATCAACGAGGAAGCAAAAGATTTGCTATCGAAGATCGAGCAAGCAGGCATGGCCTTGCGCGATCTCAACGAAAACGCTACCGAAGATTTGTTTCGCTCCGCTCGTGAAGCTCGCGGCAAGGGCATTGAGAAATCCGGTAAAAGAGCTTCCAATGCCTTGCTCTATGAAGCTTTTCCCCAAGCCAAACGCGAGGAGGATAAGGTTGCCGGCGAACTGGAGGATGTTGCCGAAGACCTTGCGGACGTTAAGAGGAAACTCCAGAATCAAGGTAACGCGGCACTAGGAGAACTGGCCAAGAAACTTCGCGAAACCCAACAACAATTACCTGGTATGGGAGACGAGCAAATGAAGGAACGAAGCGATGAACTGGCCAAGGCGATTGGTAATTTACCAGGGGGCGAATCAGACGAACGGGTAAAGAATCTCACTCAGTTCTTCGAGCAAGTCGCCATTGATGAAAACCCTAGCCAAGCTCGTTCCGCTGCTTCCGCTGCGGTGGCGGAAGCTTTGAAACTGGTCGAGCAATTCTTCTGGAAGGAGGCCGTCGAGGAACGCCTGCGCCGCAACCACGAAACGACTGCCGCTCCGCGTAAGTACAAACGGCAAGTCGAAGAATACTTCCGTCGAATCGCGGAAGGAAATTAAGATGGGTTTTGATTGGCCCGCTCCTCCCGAGTGGCTGGGTATTGCCGGCATTCTACTGCTTGCCGCCGCCATCTACCACTTTTCCGGACTACGTGAGTCCGCTCTGGACTCGACCCGACGTATGGTCATTGCCTTGCGTTCCGTCGCCTTGGCCCTGTTTGCGTTTCTGCTCTTGAGACCTTACTGGGAAACCACTTCTCCCGATGCGGAACGCTATCGTTTGATCGCTCTGGCCGACCTTTCCGGAAGTATGCTCACGAAGGACCTAAAGGATGGGCCATCTCGGGCAGATCAAATCAAATCGGCATTGGACGTTACTTCACCTGAAAGCTGGATTTCTCAAGCCCGCCAACGACACGAAAAGGTGGATGCGTTCGGTTTCGATGAAAGAAGCGACACCCTCCGACCCTCGGCTTGGAAACGGCCAGAAGCAGGCAACAAGACTGCCTTGGGGGATGCCCTCCGAGAAACTCTTGCCAAAGGCAACGATAACGAGGCTCCGGCGGCTGTCATTGTGTTTTCCGATGGTCGCAACAACCAAGGCAGCTCATCTCTGGAAGTGGCCAAGGATTTTCGCTCTCGTGGCATTCCCATAAACGTCGTGGGAGTCGGTGAAGCCAGAGCCACTGGGGATGTTTCCGTTAGTTTTGCCGATCGCCTTCCTCGGGCCATCGCGAAAGAGGAACTGAAGTTGAGTGCTTTGGTTCGAAATGATTTCGCCAAGGACGTAAAAACCAAAGTGAGACTATTGGAAGGTGAAAAGCAACTGCTTGAAACTACGGTCAATCTCGATCCTGGTCAGGAAAAACGTTTGGACTTCGCTCCTTTGATCCCGGAAGCGGCAGGCCCCGCTCGATACCGACTGACGGTGGCCCCCCCATCGGGCGACCGTGATCCTTCGAATGATTCGGATTCACTTCTTGTACTCGTGCATCCACCCGAGGTCGTGACCGCCCTATATTTTTCAAACCGCATTCATCCGCTGTATCCTTTCTTGAAGAGAACTTTGGCGTCAGACGAGCGTTTCGACTTTCGAGCTCTTATCCGAATGAGCGAGAAAACTTTTCATGCCTTCGGGGAAGACCTTAAACCTGAACTGCCTGAAGATCCCGAGTTCTGGATGGACTTCGATACCGTGATTCTGGACGCCTCCGTTTTTAGCGATTTGAATGACACTGTGGTGGAAGGCTTGAAGCGATTTGTCCATAGACGGGGTGGGGGACTTTTGTTGTTCGGACCTGCGGCATTGGCTCGGGAAAAGCTTGGCGGCGTAGCACCGGTTCGCGAAGTGGAAGAATTCTTCGCCAAGGAGGATCGCTCGCTTGTTGCCTTGGAGGAACCGATTTTCGCCCCGGAGGACGAAGCAGGGAAGATGAAACCGTTTTTGCCGGGACGCCTTCCCGGTTTTTTCGTGACCGAGAAGAATCCTGCCGCTCGGGGCGTTGTCATTTCAAGAGCCAACGGAAAGGCGGTTCTCGTCCTGCAAGCATACGGGGCAGGGCGGGTAGGGTATTGGGGGTCGCCTCACGACTGGCGAAGACCTCTGCGTGATGAGAGGGATGGCAAGGAGTTTCGGAAATTCTGGACTGCCCTTGCGGAATGGCTGGGTTCCGGCGGCGAGGAAAGGTTGCGCATCGAAGACGAAAACCGGCCGCGTGATAGAGGTAAAGCTGTCGATCTAGCAGTCGAGACATTGGGATCCGACTTCGAGCCTTCCCACGATGCCTTGGTCGAGGCCAAGGTTGAAGGCCCGGACGGTTACGAGCGCACCCTCCACTTGTATCCCGAAGGAGCCGTAGCTGGCCGTTATGCGAGCTCCTTTCTGCCCGGATCACCGGGGGAGTACAAGGTGACTTACTCTCTATCGTTTCCAGATGGTGAAGCCTTGGAACGTGAGAATTTCTTGCGAGTGGCGGAAACGGGGGAAGAAAGCATAGACGTGTCCTATAACGAACGTGACCTACGCATGCTTGCGAAATTGACCGGAGGCGACTACTTGAAAATCGATGAACTTGATTCCGGATGGGAACCTAAAATGGCTGAGGATCTCCCCTTGCGCGTGGAGCGAATAAGCCTTGCCGATAACTGGGTTTTCTTCCTTGTTCTCTTTCTTGCCGCTGGGCTAGAGTGGGTATTTCGCAGACAGGCGGGACTTCAATGAGAATTTTGCTACGGGGATTTGCATTTCTTTCGGTATTGTTACCGATCTCCGATATGCGGGCTTGGCAAGCACCTGTTTTGATTTCACCCAAAATAAGTGTTGATCTAATTGCGGAAACGAACGCTTCGACCACGAATGAAACGAACGCTACCTCACTAAAAAAGCCCGTTCGATCGTCCAAGCAGGAGACTATTGATCAAGCAGGGCGAGACTTGCGGCACGTCGAGGAAAACGTGCGTTCCGGTGCTGCCAGATTATTGGGCAAATACCCCAGTCCCGCTTCCGCGGCCTACCTGACGTTTGCTCTGGACGACAGAATCGCTCGCGTGAGAAGAGCCGCGATCGTTTCCTTGTCCGAACTCTACCTAAATGGTTTTTACATCTACGAAAAGCCTCTCGTCGAAAAAATCCTTTCTAAGCTAGGTGACCCCGACGTCGAAGTTCGTCGAGAAGTTTCGGCCCTTGTACCTAGGCTTTCCACAGGACTTTTTCGATCTTCCTTCGAGGTTGTGGAAATCAATGGGCGCCGTGTGGCTCGAGCTAAGCCCACAATCCTGAGGCCCGATCTTCAGGAGATTGCAAGAAAGGCTTTTTTCGATCCCGATGCCATCGTTAGGCAAAACATACTGAAATACCATTATGTGCTGAGACTTCCTTTGTCGGCTCAAGTTCTCGATCGTTTGTTGTCCGACTCCGATCTCGGGGTTCTTCTTACCGCTTTGGATCGTGTGCCAAGTTCCACGCCATCCGAGACTGTGGTTCGTCGCGTTGAAAAACTATCGCATCATCCGGATGTAGGAGTCCGAAAGAAAGTAGTTTCAGTAGCGCGAGATTCCAACCGTCGTCATCCCGGTTATCGAGCTATCCTTCGAAAGATGACGATGGACGAGGAACCCGCTGTCTTGTCGATGGCCGCCGTTGAGCTTGCTCGTCTTGGAGAAAAAGTAGACGCAAAAGTCATTCAAGCAGTGGGCGATTACCTACTCGGTGTGGCCGGTGCATCCACACAGGTCATGACCATCCTTTATGCAGTATCCGCTTTCGGCGAGGAAGCCACTAAGATTTACAGGGAGTTGACCGAGCACACCAGTTCGAAAATCCGCACGATTGCTTGGCAACGCCTGCTAACCTTTGACAATGGGTGGGGGCGACCCAGTGTCTGGTTGCCCGCCCTTGTAGATCGAGACAAGACTGTTCGGCGAGCCATTGTCGCTAACTTGAACGCTCGCTCTCGAAACTTCGACCTCAAGACTATGGAGCAGCTCGTTGCCAGCGATTTCGTCGACGTGAGAACCTTTGCGGCCAATTCTCTCTACACCGCTCGTCAGGATGCGGCGGAAGAAGTGGCTTTCGACCTGCTGATCGATGAAGACACTGGTGTGCGAGCCCAAACCATTCGCGCGCTTGCCTCTCGGCGGACTCCGGGTTGGCTGAAGATAATGTCCAACTCACTGCTGGACGAGGAATACGTCATCAAGCGGGCAGCCTTGGATGGTTTACTCGGTGACCCCGCTCAGGGAGTAAAGGCACTTCGTAAGTTCGTGAGCGAACACCCTGCGGATCCCATCACGCCACTTGCTTTGGCCGAACTCAAGAGCAGAGGAATTACACAATGAGACACACCCTTTACTTATTTATAGCGCTTACCGGATTATTCGGATTGCCTGCCCTTCAAGCCGCTCCGCCTGCTCGCGATGCCATTCGTATCGTTCAACTCCTTCGCAGCGACAACGTCTTGCGACGTTATCCAGATGCCTTGCCTAGCTTGCTCAGGCACATGAACAAGGAAACCACAGCCCGATTCGATACGGATCCTCTCTTTATACAATCCCTCGAGGACGAGCAGCTTTTGCAAAACCCCATCCTTTACATAAACTGTGACGAACAGCCCAATCTCGAGTTCTCCGACGGTGAAAAACAAGCTCTTCGCGAGTACTTGGAGAGAGGCGGGTTTCTCTATCTCGATGCGGGAATCAAAGCATCCTTCCTCGGAAGTGATCTTGGTCACAGTTATGCCGCCTGGGAAGAACGCCCCGAGGTCAAGGAACTCTTTGCCAATGTTTTTCCCGAAAAGGTTTTCGTTCCTTTGCAAAGAGACCACGAGCTATTCCGCAGTTTCTACAAGGGGCTTCCCGACAACAAGGATCTCAAGATTCAATCCAACCAGAAAAAACTTCCAGAAACCGTTTTGACATTCGTCGAACGTGAGAAATGGCCTCAGGGCACCTATTCCTTTGTCGGTTTGCGTGTCAAGGAGCGCATCGCGGTGCTGGCATCTCCTATTTGCGCCATGGGGTGGGGGAAGGATGAATTCGGCGCTTGGATTCCTCCCATTTCCTTTCGTATCCGAGAATCCTCCGAGGGTTTCGACGAAACGCTCAAGCTGGCCTCCTTCAAAGGCGGAACCTATGAAGTGAAACGGGAAGACGGTCTAAACGACATTCTTTATTCCGAGCCTGGTCAAAGACCTTTGTGGGTTCAGGAACCGACGGGCAAGTGGCGAATCTTCAAATATTATTCAGGCGAGGAGATCAGTAATTTCGCTCATGCCTTTTATACCCGAATCGGTGCCAACGTATTGATGTTCGCTCTCACCAACTAAGTATCGAAAATCATGCCCGACGAGAAATTCCCCGCGCCCCCGGAACCTACTGGCGACTTTCCCGCTGACCGTTCCTCGATCTCACCGATCGTTTGGTGGATTGCGGCAGGCATTGCGCTCATTACCTTCATTTTCTTTATCCCGAGCCAGTGTGGTTTGGAAAATATCGAAACCCCTAGTCCCGCCATTACCGATCCCAATGACCAACCCGTGGCCGATCAGGAAACCGAACTAGAGCTGAGGAAAGATCAACTGTGGTACAAAATCGACGCAGAGAAGCCCTTCACCGGAGCAGCGGTCGAGAAGCACCCCAACGGCAAAATGAAGTCTCGCACCCTGATGAAGGACGGAATCTCTTTCGGATTGATCGAGGAGTGGGATGTCAACGGTTCCATAGTCGGGCCAAAATTCAAAGAGGAGTTATGAAAATTTCCACTTTTCCACTTCTTGCTCTTTTCCCCATGGTGTTTTCGAGTCACGCTCTAGGAGATCATCCGGTTCCTGCTACCGAATTGCAGGCAATCGAAAAACAGTACAAAGAGGCGGAAAAGGCGAACAGCGTTCGTATCGCAGCCCAGCCGAAAGCTATCGACGCCTATTCGCGAAGAGGAGATGCCAGACTGTTCCTTGGTGATTTCAAGGGATCAGCCGAAGACTACGAAAAGATGATCGAGCTGAAACCAGCTCTCGACGTATCCCACTGGAGGCTTGGCATCGCCTACTATTACCTAAGCCGATTCGACAAGGCGGCCCATCAGTTTGAAATCTATCACAACTACGATAACGTCGATCGTGAAAACGGCATCTGGCGATTCATGTCGCAAACGCGCCTGAAAAACATGGAGGTCGCTCGCAAAGGCTTACTCAAATACGAAAAGACCGATCGGCCACCATATCCATGGGTATACTCCCTCTATGCCGGCGACATAAAACCAGACGAAGTATACCGAAAAATCGACGAAGGAGGCTTTTCCGATCGTTACAAGGAACGCGTCCTCTTTCACGCCCAATTGTATGTCGGCATCTTTCACGAATTGCACGGTAGGGATCAAGAGGCCCTGAAACACCTTAGGACCGCCGCAGCCAACGAATACGGTCGTGCCTCAGGCACATATATGTGGCAAGTGGCTCGCGTTCATTACGATCTTTTGCAAGCCAAGCTGTCGTCAAAGGATCGGAAGAAATAAGCCTTAGCTTATTAAGTTGTTTGTTCTGGAATGAATCTCCCGTTTTTTGTTTGCTGAACGGGTGCTGAAGAAAAACTTGTGCGAAAGCATTTCTTCAGCATTGAGCAGCGGGAGACGAACCCTAGAACTGTAAAGAATGAACTGCCACCGCCCATCCTCTCGCTCTAGGAATTAGAGTCATTTAAACCCTCGCCAAACCATTTTTTCATCAGTGGCCAGTAGCAGGCAAATCCCAAAAGAAAGAATACAAAACCACCTCCAACTGAACCGCCGCTACAAGTCGCCAAGCTGATAAGCAAGAATAAGCTCCCCAGAATGATTCGGCAACCGGCACAGCCTTTATTTTCCTCGGTAGGTTTCTTCAATGACCGTTCTGTAGCGGCTTTTTTTCCCTTATTTCGAATCCAATCCAAGTCTTTTTGCAAGCGGTTGGATTTGGAGGAATGAGTCGATCCTGGTTTCGATTCCTTGTGTTCGGGCCAACCGCAGGTCCAGCAAATCATTTTCCCCGCCATCGGTTCCAGTGGACCATGTCCTTTGGGGCAGGTTTCCGCCTTGGGGTTTTCTTCAGGAATATTGTCGACCGTGGAAGGACTTGGCGGGGGAGGGTGGGGAGGCTCGTCAGGGGTGGAAATCTCGATTTCTGCCTCTTGCGAGGGTTCCTCTTGCTCCGAGGTGTCCGTGGGATGGGGAGTTTCCTCAGGTTCGGGCACGAGGACTTCATCAGGCTTAGAAACAGAAGGAAGTTCGCTCACAACAGGTGTCGCAAGAATTGGTTCAGGTTCTACCGTGATTTGGGTTTGCGGTTCCTCTGTGACTTCTTCCTGTTCTTCGGAAGCTGCAGAGGTGGGCAGCAACTGTCCGAAGATGGCTCGTTGGTAAAGGGTGTCGAAGTCGAGTACGGTGAGTTTGGCCTCGAAGGTATGGTTGGAGTCGAGACCTTCTACTCGATCGTTTTCTTCGGCTCCGAGGAGAACGGTGACCTCGATCTCCTCGCCTACGAGCCTGCAGATGAGAGTACGACCACTGTCGTAAGCAGGATCGAAAGGATTGCCGAAGGTGCGGGAAGCGGAAACGAATTCAAGGGGGAGTGTGGCAGCTTTCCCGATAAAGGGAGCGAGGGCAGACTTGGCCTCGCTGGAGAGGAAACGGTTGTTCTTTAGGTTTGTGAGAGTCGCAAGTAGGGCGGGGGAGATCATTGGGAATAACTTCTCACATCTAGGTCACTTTTCGCCATTATAATTTTCACCTGATTTTCGAACAGGGTTCAGGTCGAGCCAAGGAATCAGTAGTAATAGTACATCATAAAGATGGCCAAGGCTGCCAGAAGACCGGCCCAGAATCGGTCTTCGGTGAAGAGCCCAATGGGTTTACCTTCGACATGTGAGCGAACCACCGCAACAAAGGCTAACTCGGCGAAGGCAAACCATGTCCAAATTGCCGCTACAGTCCCTGCAACTATGGGAGCGACCCAACCACCAACCATAGCTAGGGCAAGAACGAGATAGAGTCCCAAGGTGAGCAAAAGCTTGATGCCGGCTTTCTTGAGGACAGAGGGATCGTGTCCGCCGAGTTCCGTCCAAGTGAACTTTCCTTTCTCCTTGTCGGGCTGTGTGTTGAGACTGACCACGATGTGAAGAACAAAGGCTATTGCGGATGCAAGGAATGCGGCGTGAAAGAAATTCAGTTTCGGGCCAAACATTTCGACTATAGTCCTATTTTGAGCAAAAGTGAGTTCGTAGAGGGAAGGCCAAGGGGCTCCTTGGGGCGGAGCGAAGGCAAAGGAGAAGAATAGCCCACTGAGGATCGCCGTAATGCCTCCTGCACCGGTAGCCCGTTTCCAGAACATTCCGACTAAAAATGCCACGACCAAGCCGGATACCAGCTTCATCTGATTGGCTGCCACGTAAATAAAGAAAGGTGACTTGGAGTTCGGGTCCATGATCAGAATGGAGACGAGTCCGGCAATGACGATAAAGATGGCAATCCATATGCGACCGACCCAAACGAGTTTCCTTTCGTCAGCGTCGGGATTGATATATTTCTTGTAGACATCGAAGGTGATGATTGTCGCGGCGGAATTGAGCATCGAGTCGACGGTGGAAAGAATTGCGCCGATCAATCCTGCGGCGACTAACCCAAGCACACCGAAGCCAATGGGCTTAACGTATTGGGTGAGCAAAGTGATGAATACGTCGTCGGATGCCACGTTCATCTCCTGCTTCTTAAACAAGTAGTAGGCCGCGATGCCGACCCCGATGGAAAAGAAAGGGATCAGCAACTTGAAGAAGCCGGCGGTTATAATGCCGATGCGAGCTTCCTTGTCGGTGCGAGCCGACAAGGCTCGTTGCACGATGAATTGATTGGTGCCCCAATAGAAGAAGTGGAGAACCATTAGACCGCTCAGCATGCCGGTCCAAGGTAGGCTAGGGTGGTCACTCGGTTCATAGAGGTGCATCTTTTGGGCATCCGCAGCGGCGGCGGCATCCATGGCTCGCATGCCTGACCATCCTCCGACCTCGGGCAAGCCGAATACGATAAAAGCAACGGTTAGCCCTCCGACCAGCATAAGGATGGACTGAATGACGTCGGTAACGATTACTGCCCGTAGTCCTCCAAAGATAACGTAGGCGCCGGTAACCAGTGCCATGATGATGATTCCTAGCTTGTAGTATTCGGGATCAACGTCGCCGGGCGAGATGTCCGGATTGTTCACATTACCTCCCTTGATTAGAATGGTGGGCGGATTAGTCGCGTTGTACTCGGACCCATTTACCGAAAGAGCAATGGAACCGATCGAACCATCCTCGGATATGACAGCAGTGGCCTCGGCATCAATTCCCTTGTAATCATCGGGGCCCTGAATGCTAATCTTTGGTGTCGATGAGTACTTTCTGCCGGGGGAAGTGATCTTTATCTCGGAGAGGGATCCATTAGCATCGACGATCGCCTCCGCTACAGCCTTGCGACCCGTGTCGCCTTGAAGCAGTCGGTTGACCGAACGAGAGCCGAAGTAAAAGCCAGGCACCATCTGGACGACCACCATGATTACTATCATTACGATTGCAAAAGCCATGCGACTGCGGTCATCGTAACGTCTCCCCAAGTATTTGCTCAGGGTGTAGA
>MDTG01116060.1_pt1 | contig 10498 bp, 15 predicted proteins | sample 811421 | NCBI WGS metagenome assembly MDTG01 (sample SAMN05326645, study PRJNA326480) | marine metagenome | isolation source: seawater | place: Pacific Ocean: South East | collected 2011
AAAAGAAAACCAGACTATGGAAAATTAGTTGATTTGTTAACAAAAGCTGCAATTAAAGAAATGATTATTCCATCATTGCTTCCTGTATTATCGCCTATTATTTTATATTTTGTTATTTTACAAATTGGAGGAATGGAGGCAGCTCTTTCTTCATTAGGAGCTATGTTATTAGGTGTCATCATAACTGGACTTTTTGTTGCAGTATCTATGACAGCTGGTGGAGGAGCGTGGGACAATGCCAAAAAATATATTGAAGATGGAAATTTTGGTGGAAAGGGATCTGAAGCGCACAAATCTGCAGTTACAGGCGATACAGTTGGCGATCCTTATAAGGATACAGCTGGTCCAGCAATAAACCCAATGATTAAAATTACAAACATTGTTGCTCTTTTACTTCTCGCAGTGATTGCTCACTAAAAATTATTTTCTATTACTGTACATTTTTGTTTTGATGCTTTGCAAAAACTTTTGTACGAAACTTTTTTGAGATATATTATTTTCAGTATTTTTCATTGAAAACTGTATGTCATTTCTATCTTCTTTATTAAGTAAGTTTTTCTCTTTTAAAATGCCATATTTACTGAAGTTAAGAACTAATATATTATTAGTTTTTACTATATGTTGGCCTAGTTTTAAAAATTTTCCTTTAGTTAAAACTCTTTCAATGTAAATCCAAGTTTCCCCGGAAACATGATTGTCCTTGATTTGAGGTTTCCCCATAACTTCTATTATATCATTTTTATTACTTTTATTTACAATTAGTTTTTCAGATCTATTCTCAATATACATTATTCCATGTGTTTTTAATGGCTCTTGAAATTGACAGCTTATTAAAATAAAAAAAAGAAATATGAATAAAAACCTTTTTAAATTTTTGAAATGAGCAAACATATTCCTAACCTTTATAATACATTATTAACATTATCTAGAAATATTTTTTTCTATAAAAATATAAAGTTAAAAGATACATTTGAGACCAGAGTTTATCTTATGTTTTTACACTATTCAATAATACTTCATATTTTTAAATTTAAAAAAGTAAAGTTTAATCAAAATAGCTACGATAGATTATTTTTAACTATTGAAAATAATATTAGAGAAATGGGATACGGTGATGTCGCCGTAAATAAAAAAATGAAAGAAATGAATAAAATTTTTTACGATATATTACTTAAGTTTAATAATAGTAAAAATTCGTTTGAGCTAAACAATGTTCTCATTTTTAAGTATTTCGATGAGTTTAACAATCAAGATAGTCAAGAATATACCAATTTTAAGCAATATTTTTTAAGATTTTATAAATTTTGTTTTGAATTGTCTCCAGATATTATGTTAGAAGAAGCAATTAAATATAAATATTAATTATGGCTGTTCCTAAAAGAAAGACTTCCGTTTCAAGAAAAAAAATGAGAAGATCACATCATAAGTTATCTTCAGTTAATATAATTGAAGATAAGAAAACTGGTGAATATAGACTTTCACATCATGTTGATCTTAAGTCTGGATATTATAACGGGAAAAAAATCTTAGATATTTAATAGAAGAAATGAATAAAAAAATTACTATTGCAATAGATGCAATGGGTGGAGATAATTCACCTGATAAAACAATTAATGGTGTAGGTCTCTTTATAAAAAAAAACAATTCTAATAACGATTTTCAGATAAATCTTTTTGGAGATGAAAATAAAATAAATGAAAAGTTAGAAAAATATAATATTTCAAGTGATTACATAAAAATTATTCATACAGCTTCAATAGTTTCAGATCAAGAAACTCCGTTATCTGCTGTTAAAAATTCAAAAAATACTAGCATGTGGAACTGTATTAATTCACAACTAGGAGGCCAATCAGATATAAGTTTGTCAGCAGGTAATACGGGTGTTCTATTAGTAATCTCTAGAATGATATTGAAAATGATGAATGAGGTTAATAAACCAGCACTAGCTGGTTTATGGCCTAATAAAAACGGAATGAATGTTGTATTAGATCTTGGAGCAAATATTGAATGCAATGATAACAATCTTATAGATTTTGCGGAACTTGGTTCTGCATTATATAAATCTTTATTTCCAGATCAAAAACCACTCGTGTCTCTTCTAAATATTGGATCTGAAGAAATAAAAGGGACTGAAATATTAAAAAAGACTTCGAAAAAACTTAGTGAATTAAGTAATGAAAATAATTTTATTTTTAAAGGATACATCGAAGGAAATCAGATTATGGACGGGGATACCAATGTAATCGTTACTGATGGTTTTACTGGAAATATTGCATTAAAAACTGCGGAAGGTACCGCTAAATATATAACTGATAATTTAAAAGATACTTTAACAGAAAATATTTTTTCAAAAATATCAATTTTATTTTCATATTTCTCTTTAAAAAAATTTAAGGATAAACTTGATCCAAGGAAATATAACGGAGCAATATTTCTTGGGTTAAATGGACCAGTGGTAAAAAGTCATGGAGGAACTGATGAAATTGGTTTTTACCATTCAATAGACCTATGTTATAAGATTGTTAAAGGTAGATTAATGGATCAAATTAAGAATAACCTTAGTCATTTGAAAGATGACCAGAAATAATTTTAAAAAAGAAGACTTCGCAAAAGAAATCAATAATAGAGTTGGCTTATCCTTAAATTTATCAAAAAAAATTATTGATGATTTGATAATTATATTTTCTCAAAATATAAAAAAAAATAATCTTAAACTTAAAAATATTGGGAGTTTTAAAATATTAAATAAATCTGAACGAATAGGAAGAAACCCTAAGACAGGTGAGGATTATATTATAAAAAAAAGAAAATCTGTAAGTTTTATTACATCAGAAAATTTGACAAAGAAAATTAACGATTAATACATGAATAGATTTATTTCAATCTCTGAATTAACTAGGTCGCTAAATTTAATTAATGCAAAAAACAAAAAACCGCTCAATCATACCTTAAGATATTGGGAGAAAGAATTTAGACAAATCCGTCCTAAAATGATTAATAAAAGAAGATATTACTCTTCAAATCAAGTTAAATTAATAAAATTTATAAAATATCTTCTTAAAGAGGAAGGAATGACAATAAATGGAGTTAAAAATGTTTTGAATTCAAATGTAAATAAACTTGACGATTATAATTCTTATAGTTTAAAAGCTAATTATTACAAAAAAAATTTAATAAAAAGAAGTAGGACAATTTTAGATAAAATTAATAAAATTAAAAAAAATGGCAAAAAAAACTCACGTTAAAGTAAGAATGGTACCTGAAAATAATCCAGATAGTAAATTCATTTATTATGCAAAAAAACCTACAAAAGGTGAGAAAGCGAAGGATAAGTTAAAGCTTAAAAAATATAATCCAAATACTCGTAAACACGAATTTTTTGTTGAAAAAAAACTACCACCTCACAGTAAGTAATTACTTTTTATCAAAGTTTCTAAACTCATAATCTATAAAAGCTTGTATCATTGATTTCCATATTTTTTTTGTAACCACAACATCAATTTTGTTATTTTTTGATTTTTTATGTATATTCGAAAGTATTATTTTTATTCTTTTTTTATCTACTATATCTTTTTTATATTTTTTATTTTTAAGAACACGATCCACCAAATAAATTCTTTTTTTTATAATTTTTAAAAGTGAATTATCAAGTTTATCTAATTCTTTTCGTATTTTTATAATATTTTTATTGACCATAGCGACATAATGAAATTATTTATTCATGAAAATATATATATATTAAATGTGATGATCTCTCACGATAAAAAAATAAGTAATATGTATGTAATCTGGTTAATCATATCTTTATCATTAATAATTATAATGATTTTAGTAGGTGGCCTTACTAGATTAACTAACTCAGGTTTATCTATAACGGAGTGGGAATTATTTAAAGGTGTTTTACCACCACTTAATGAAGAGGATTGGAATAGGTATTTTAATATGTACAAAAAAATACCTCAATTTGAAATGCTAAATCCAAATATGAATTTAAGCGAATTCAAAATAATTTTTTTTTGGGAGTATTTCCACAGAATTTTAGGAAGACTAATTGGATTAGTTTTTCTTATACCTTTATTATATTTTCATTTTTCGAAAAAAGTAGATCAAAAATTTATAACTTTTGGTTACATTATTTTTTCACTTATAGTTTTACAGGGTATTATAGGTTGGTATATGGTTAAAAGCGGATTAGTGAATGATGTTACTGTCAGTCACTACAGACTATCTCTCCACTTAACTTTAGCATTAATTATATCATCTTTAATATTTTGGATGATCATAAACATAAGATTTAATAATTCAAAAAGTTTTTTTAAATTTACAAAATTATCTTCTCCAATAGCTATCCTAATTTTATTAATTTTTTTTCAAATAATAATTGGCGCTTTTGTATCTGGCCTTGATGCTGGAAAGATATATCAGACATGGCCTCTAATGGGTTATAGTTATTTTCCCGATGATATAATTATTAAAAACTTTTTAAATTTACTAAACTTTGAAAGTCACAGTTTAGTTCAATTTTATCATAGAAACCTAGCATATTTAATCTCATTTTATATAATAATGTTAAGCATCTTTATTTTTTTAAAAAAAGAAAAAAACCTTTTTAAACCTTTAAAAAGTTTAATCTTTTTTTTTACACTTCAAGTTTTTTTAGGAATATTTACTTTAATAAGTGGTTTGAATATTTATCTTGCTTTACTACATCAAATTAATAGTTTGTTGTTGATTTTTAGCACAATAAATCTATATTATTTCTCAATAAAATAAATTGACTTTGTTATTTATTCTTTGTATTTATCGCCAAACATTATGACACCGTTTATTAAAAAAAAAGATATTAAAAATAATTGGTATTTAATTAATGCCGAGAATATATCCGTTGGTAGATTGGCTTCCTATATATCAATAGTTCTTAGAGGAAAAAATAAAGCAAATTTTAATCCACATATAGATAATGGAGACTTTGTAGTTGTAACAAATATAAATAAAATTAAATTTACAGGGAAAAAATTTAAGGAAAAAAAATACTTTAAGCATACCGGTCACCCTGGAGGGATCAAAGAAACAAGCCCAATTATTTTAAAAGAAAAAAATAAATCTCAGGAAATATTAAAACTTGCTGTTAAAAGAATGTTACCAGGGGGACCTTTAGCAAAAAAACAGCTAACAAAATTAAAGATTTATGGTGGAGATAAACATCCTCATGAAATACAAAAACCTAAAATTATTGATTTTGGAAATTTAAATAAAAAAAATATAGTTAAATAATGGAAAATTTGAGCTCAAATAATAACAAAAAAAAATTAAAACTTGATTTTAAAGATAGTAAATACGCAACAGGTAGAAGAAAAAGATCTATAGCCAAAGTTTGGGTTAAAAAAGGAACAGGTAATATTCATGTAAACGGACTTGAAATGAATGAATATTTTAAAAGACCTGTCCATCAAATAATTGTAACTAGGCCACTTGAAATTTCAGAAGCATCTACGAATTATGATGTAAAATGTTCTGTCAAAGGAGGTGGTTTATCAGGGCAAGCCGGAGCAATAATTTTGGGTATTTCTAAAGCTTTAATTTCACATGATGAAAATTTGAAGAAAAACCTCAAAAAAGACAAACTTACCACCAGAGACTCCAGAGTCGTAGAAAGAAAAAAATACGGTCATCGGAAAGCTAGAAGAAGTTTTCAGTTTTCTAAAAGATAATCATTTAAATTTAAATTTTTGAAATGCAATGATATAAATCATTGAGACTATGAATAATAAAATAAAAATAGCAGTTATTGGTGCAACAGGTTATACGGGATTAGATCTTGTATATATGCTTACTAAGCATCCAAAAGTAGAAATACTAAATTTATGTGCCTCAAAAAACTTGGGCAAGAGCATATCTTTCTTTGATAAAAGAATTAAAAAAAAGCTACCAAAATTATCTTCAATTAAAAATATTAACTGGAGCTTACTAGATTTAGTTTTTCTTTCATTACCAAATGGCGAAGCTCAAAAAATTATAAAGAAAACTTATTTTAAGTATAAAAAATTAAAATATTTAGATCTATCTGCTGATTTTAGAATTAAAAATCCTAATATTTTTTATAAAAATTATAAGATCAAACATAAAGCAAAAGAATTGATCAAAGACTCTATCTATTCAATATGCGAATTTAATAAAGATAAGGTTCAAAATTACAGAATAATTGCTAATCCAGGATGTTATCCCACATCGATCCAAATACCATTAATACCGTTAATATTAAAAAGACTTATAAAATTAAATGATATTGTAATTGATGCAAAGTCTGGTTACTCGGGCGCAGGTAAAAATTTCGAAGATAAATTTAAACATAAAAATCTTTATAATTCTGCTTTTGCATATGCTGTAAAATCACATAGACATATTTGTGAAATTGATCAAGAGTTTGAAAAGATATGTAAATCCAAAATCCAATATACATTCAATCCACATTTACTCCCGACTTTCAGAGGAATATTAACAAGTATATATTTAAAACCGAATAAACATGCTAATATTACGAAAATAAGAAATGCTTTATTGAAATATTACAAGAATTCAAAATTTATAAAAATTCATAGTTTAGATACTGAAATAGGTTCCGGAAATGTTTTAAATACAAATAATTGTGAAATATCAGTTTGTAAAACAAAAGATGAGAACAAAATTGTAATTTTTTCTGCCATTGATAATTTGATTAAAGGTGCATCAGGTCAAGCTATTCAAAATATGAATCTACTTTTTAACATACCAGAAAAATCAGGTTTGAATGTTTAGATTATATTTTATTATTTCATTCTTGATAATTTCCTCTTGCTCAAAGCCAAAAACTGTTCTTATTTGTGGTGATCACATATGTATAAATAATAAAGAAGCTAATTTATATTTTGAAGAAAACTTATCATTAGAAGTAAAAATAATAGATAATAAAAGAAAAAATGTAATTGATCTTGTTGAATTAAATTTAAAAGATACAAATCAAAGAAAAATAAGTATTACCCAGAAAAAAAAAACTAAAAAAAAGGTAAAAAAACTCTCAGAAATAGAAATAAAAAAAATTAAAAAACAAATTTCACAAAAAAAGGTAATTAAATTAAACAAAAAAAATGAAAAAAAAAAAGAGATAAATCAGTTAAAAGTAAGTATTGAAAAAAAAAGAATAAATAAGGATAAAAATTTTGAGAATAATATCTGTAAAATTATAGATAAATGCAACATTGAAGAAATTTCAAAATATTTAATTAATAAAGGAAAAAAAAATGATTTTCCCGATATAACTGTAAGAGAGTAAAAAAATGAAAAAATTGAATATTGCTATTGTAGGTTTAGGAAATATTGGTAGTCACTTATTTAAATATTTAAAAAAGAACAAAATTATATTATCTAAAAAAAATAATTGTATACCAAATATAATTTACGTTTCTGCGAAAAATAGGAAACGTAATAGGGGTTTTAAAATTAATGATAAGATTTGGTTAAATAATTATTTAGATGCAACAAAAAAAAAGAATGTTGATCTAATAATCGAGCTCATTGGTGGAGCTGAGGGACCAGCAAAAAAATTAGTTTTTAACGCCCTAAAAAATAAAAAACACGTTGTAACAGCAAATAAAGCTTTAATTGCTAAATATGGTGACAAGCTTTCAAGAATTGCTGAAAAAAATAAAGTAAATTTAGAATTTGAGGCGTCTGTTTGCGGAGGCGTACCTATTATAAGATCATTAAAAGAGGGTTTAATTGCAAATAAAATTTATAAAGTTTTTGGTATTTTTAATGGCACATCGAATTATATTCTTTCTGCGATGGATAAAGAAAATAAATCCTTCGAGGAAGTTTTATATAAAGCACAAAAATTAGGTTATGCTGAAGCTAATCCTAGGGCTGATATAAATGGTGATGACGTAGCAGCAAAACTAAAAATCTTGTCATCTCTATGCTTTAACTCATTTTTGAATAAAAATATCCACGTTGAAGGTATTAAAGATATAGACAAAGATGATATAAATTATGCTAAGAGACTTGGTTATAAAATTAAACTATTAGGTTATGCTGAACTTATAGGAAAAAATATTTTTCAAAGAGTTCACCCCACATTAATTAGAGACACCTCTTATGTAGGAAGTATTAACGGAGTTTTGAACGCTGTTATTATAGATGGAGATCCAGTTGGTCAAAGTATAATACAAGGTGCGGGAGCAGGTCCTTCTGCAACAACATCCGCATTAATTTCTGATATCTCGTCTATTTTAAGAGGCAATATTAAATTCCCTTTTTCGATATCAAATAAAGAGAGAAAAAGTTTAAATTTTAAAAATATATCAGAGCGTTTTTTCTCTGCATATTTCAGATTCAGTGTAACTGATAAACCTGGTATTTTATCAAATATTACTCAAATTTTTTCAAGAAATAAAGTTTCTATCAAAAGATTAGTTCAAGACCCGAACAAAAATAAGAATTCCTCATCGATTATAATTATAACTCATCCTTCAAAAGACAAATCCTTAAATAAAATTATTCAAACTATTAACAAAAAATCTTATGTAAAAAAAAGATCTAAATTAATAAGAATAGATGAAGAATAAATGTCAATTGAAGGAAAATTTTTAAATCTATTTATTAAAGCCACTGAAAAAGCAGCTATTGGTGCATCAAAATTTATAGGAAAAAAAAATAAAATCGCAGCTGATAAAGGGGCTGTTGATCCTATGAGAAGAGAATTAAATAAAATTAATATGGAGGGAACTATTGTTATTGGAGAAGGAGAAATGGATGAAGCGCCCATGTTGTATATTGGTGAAAGATTAGGAACATTAAACGGACCTAAATTCGATATTGCAGTGGATCCATTAGAAGGAACAAAATTTACAGCAAACAATCAACCGAATGCTTTTTCTGTAATAGCTGTAGCAAAAAAAGGTGAATTATTATCTGCTCCGGATACTTACATGGAAAAAATAGCAATTGGATCAAATTTACCTAAAAATTTATTAGATATCGATAATGGGGTAGAAAAAAATATACAAATACTTGCTGAAGCAAAAAAGAAAAAAATTTCAGAAATAAATGCATGTGTTATGAAAAGACCAAGGCATAATGAAATTATTGATGTGATGAACAACCTAGGGGTAACTATAAATTTTATTACAGACGGAGATATAGCTGGTGTATTAAGTGTAGTAGGAGAGAAACCAAAAAATGATATATACTATAGCACTGGTGGAGGACCTGAGGGAGTTTTGGCAGCATCAGCTTTATCTTGTTTTGGAGGTCAAATACAAGGTCGTCTAGTTTTAAATAAAGAAGAAGAAATTAGGGCAAAAAAACTTGGGATAACCGATTTTAAAAAAAAATATAATATCGAAGATATGGTAAAAGGAGATGTTATATTTTGTGCAACTGGTGTAACAGATGGAGTTTTAACGAAGGGTGTTAAAGATCTAGGAAATGAATTTGAAGTAACAACTTTCGTACTACATAAAAGTAAAAAAATTAACAAAATAATTAAAAATATTTATAACAAATGATTTCAAATTCAGTTAGTAATAAAAACTGGATCTTTAGAAAATACAATGAAGAAGATGTTTCATTTTATAAAGAAAACTACTTCTTAGATGAATTAATATCAAGACTTCTATCAATTAGAAATATCAAAAAAGAGCATGTTAAAACTTTTTTAAACCCATCTATCAAAAATTTTCTCCCTAACCCTGAAATTATAAATGATATGCAAAAATCCTCAAAAAGAACAATACATGCAATTTCACAAAAGCACAAAATTGGTATTTTTGGAGATTATGATGTTGATGGAGCTTCAGCAACGGCGTTGCTTGCAAATTATTTTAATTCAATAAGTGTTCCCTGTGAAATTTATATACCGGATAGAAAAAAAGAGGGTTATGGACCGTCTGCTGAATCTTTTAAAAAATTAATTGATAATGGAATAAAATTAATTTTTACTGTGGATTGTGGAACATTATCTTTTGATGCTATAGATTATGCGTCTAATAATAATATTGACGTAATTGTTCTTGACCATCATCAATCAGAAATTAATCTACCTAAAGCTCACTCTATAGTAAATCCAAATAGGTTAGACGACAAATCTGATTTGAAGTATTTATGTGCTGCTGGAGTTACTTTTATGTTTTTAATTTCCTTGAGTAGAGAACTGAGATTGAATAATTGGTTTATCAAATCAAAAATTACAGAACCAAATTTACTTGAATATTTAGATTTAGTTGCATTAGGAACAGTTTGTGACGTTGTTCCTTTAGTTGGTTTAAATAGAGCAATTGTTTCGCAAGGATTAAAAATCCTAAAATTAAAAAAAAATTTAGGGCTAAAAACTTTATTTAATATTTGTGATATTCAAAGTAAACCAAATGTTTATCATATTGGATATCAACTAGGACCAAGAATTAATGCTGGAGGTAGAGTAGGAAAGTCTTCTCATGGGGCAAATTTATTAATTAGTAATAAT
>MDTG01216241.1_pt1 | contig 10498 bp, 8 predicted proteins | sample 811421 | NCBI WGS metagenome assembly MDTG01 (sample SAMN05326645, study PRJNA326480) | marine metagenome | isolation source: seawater | place: Pacific Ocean: South East | collected 2011
ATTGCCGCCAAAGGTGTTTCCTTTTTGACCTTACCGATCTACACCAGAATTTTTTCACCTGCTGAATATGGAAGCATTGAAATGCTCGCTGTAATCAGCAGCTTTCTCGCTGCCCTGCTCGTGATGGGTATGGACTCGGCTCAATCCATGTATTTTTTCAAGCACAAGGATGAGGGATTGGAAACTCAGGCCAGTCTCGTTTCCTCAATCTTGCAGTTCAGGCTTCTTTTCGGAGGGACCATTGTGGTCCTTTCGACTCTCCTCGCCCCAACTTTGAATGCTGTTTTTTTTGAAGGAAAGTTGGGTCCCGAATATTTTGCGTTCGCTTTTGCAAACGCTCTCTTTACACAAATTTTGAACCAAAGCAGTGAGATTATGCGACTGCTCTACAGACCATGGGGATATATTAGTATTACTCTTGGTCAAGCAATCACTGCAACCTGCCTAGTTCTGATCATTGTTCTCTATTTTGATGGAGGAATTCTTGGTTTCTTTATGGGGACCGCCATATCTTCCTTTCTAGTGGGAAGTTTCGGATGGTTCAGGGTAAGGCGCTATCTCAACTTCAGAAAAGTCCATTCGGAATGGTGGCCGCAGTTAATCAAATTCGGTCTTCCTTTGGTCCCAGCCGGATTGGCCACATATTTCATGACCACTTGCGATCGTTGGTTTGTGCAGCACTACTATGGAGTCCAGGAACTAGGCATTTTTGCAATCGGAGCGAAGTTCAGCATGATCATGACCATTGCAGTGGAAACTTTCCGTAAAGCTTGGTGGCCTATAGCCATGGATTCGATGCAGAGTGACGATGGACCTAAAACCTTCCGTTTGATAGCTAGGGTTTATATGGGATGCGGGACAACCTGCGTAGTTGCTTTGACTTTGCTCTCACCCTGGCTCCTCAAGTGGTTCGCCGGACCTTTGTATACAAATGCATGGCCGATTGTGGGTATCCTCGCCTGGCAATCCTTGTTCTATGGGTTTTACCTAATCGCAGCAGCCGGGATTTGGAAAACCGAAAAGACCTATCTCAATCTCTATATTATGCTTTTTGCTTTGAGTGTCGGGGTGCTTTTCAATTGGCTGTTAGTCCCAAAGTATGGAGGGGAGGGTGCTGCTGTTGCAACAGCAGTGACTCATTTTATTAGTACCTTTATCTCTTTGTTCGTCAGTCAGCGACTGTGGTCCATCAATTTATTTGATTTCACTTTGATTCTCCAGATTGCAATCGGTATCTCGGCGGCAGTTTGGATGATCACTTCGATGAATGAACATTTTATTCTCAGAGGATCAGTGGTATTGGCTTTACTGTTATCCAACTTGGTCATTTTTCATTTTCACCTTAAGCACGAGAGTGCCAGTCATGACCCAATCGGTAAATAGCGTTATGGCTGAAAAAACTGGAGGGAATCGGCATTCCGATAGGTTAATTAGTTTGAAATTTTTTTCGTTAAACTGCGCTGAACGTCTATTTGTCCGAACATGAAAGCCCTGGCTAAAAAATTCTTCAGGTTGCCCCTTTTGACCAAACTAGAAATTTTTTTCTACCCCGTCTTTTTATTTTGGCGAATGCCCATCGCGTGGTCCCTGGGGACTTGGAAAGCGAAAGTTTTGCTTAGGGGCAAGTGGAGTAATTTCATGGGTTTTCATCCCGTAAATTCCTTGAACAATTTATTCTACAGAACTCAATGGATAAATATTAAGAATTACGGAAGAGGTGGGGTCAGTCCACTCCTTGGCTTGGGTAATTATCCATTGAGCAATTGGTTCCACCTTTCATCCTTAAGCAGTTTTTGCTACGCGAATGCGGCTCCGGTCGTTACTTTGCTCGGAACATTATTTTGGTGTTTATCCTTTTTACCATGGCTGATGACTGTAGAATCCAAATGGTGCATCTTGGTTTCGGCGGCTCTTTTGTTGAGTTCTTCATCTTATGCGATGGCATTTGCCAGACAAAATTACCAAATCATAGGCTGGATGTGGTTACCCGTCGCCTTATTCGGGTTGAGCCATCAGCACTGGGCACTTGCTTCTGTGGGTTGGTTTGGTGCGGGTTTGGGAGGACTAACACAAGTTTTCTTCTCAATCCCAATTGTATTGCTTTACGCGGTTCAGGAAAATTCCATTCTTCCCGCAACCACTATTTTGCCCGCACTCGCTTTGGTTCTACTGAGATTCACGCCACTTATTAAACAGGGCAATTTTAAGAAATCTATCCTTCAAATATCCAAGCTAATCGGATTTACTTCCAGAGAAGTTCGATACAAAAGAGAGATTCAAAGTCTTTCCTTGAACTCCATTTACTATTTGCTTTTGTATTCACTAGCTTGCCTTCTCTTTTATTTGGAGACTTCAAAAATACCGAGTCTAGCTTTGCTCGGAATCTTGATTTTCTTTGTCAACCAAAGATTGTTTCGAGTTGCTGATCATGAATCCCTCATTGTGGTTTTTCTCAGTTTATTTGCAACGCAGGTTTTGCAGGAGGGGCCGAATCTGACAACCGTAGTACTCTTGTGGTTGGTTGCTTGTCCGTTTGGGTTTTTTCTTTCCGTACAAGATTTTACAAAAGCAGGTGATTTAAGTGGGATAAGGGTGTACGAGCCTTTCAATCATCAGAAATTGTTGAACCAAGTTTCAAATTTCTTTGCCCCAGTACCCAAAGGCTCCTCGGTATATTTTGCATTTTCCGACCCCTGCGGTTCATACGGTAGAATTTTCGATGGCTACCGGCATATTCACGAAGTTCCGTTGCATGTTGCCACCTTGAGGAAAATCAATCTTTTCCCCGATTGGTGGGCCGTGTCTCAAACAAATTATCACGAAGCTCCGAATTGTTGGGGAAGAACAAAAAAAGAAGTGCGGGAAAACCTCCTTCGGTGGAAGACAAAATACGTTGTTGTTTATCAAGAGAGTTCGAGTTCTCTTGATTCGAGTTGGAAGGAAGACTTTAAGGAACTAGGCTCTTTTGATTGGAGAGAGTTCGTACCCCTGTTCAAACATACACAACCATGGAGTCCGAATTTACCTCCACCCAAATGGTTTCTCCTTGAAAAACAAGACTGATTCCTCAATTCCGGATGCCCAAATCCTTAAATTTCAATGGAAATAAAAAGATCAAGGTATATGCAAAGCCCTAAATTCTCCAAACTGCAAAAGTGAAACCGAAAATTTGCTGTCGTTGCATCATGGATACTTCGGATCCAGACATATCCTTTAATGTGGATGGAATTTGTAATCATTGTATTCAATTTGATGAAATTGCAGAGAAAAGTTGGTTTCCAGATGAACGAGGAGCGGACAAATTGGTGAACTTAGTGACCCAAATTAAAAAAGAAGGCGAAGGTAAAAAGTACGATTCGATCCTTGGGTTGAGCGGAGGCATCGACAGTTCCTATTTAGCACTCAAAGCCTATGAGTGGAAATTACGCCCCCTAGTTGTTCATGTTGATGCTGGTTGGAATAGTGAACTTGCCGTGGCGAATATTGAGGCAATTCTCAAACATTGCGATTTTGACTTACATACCCATGTCGTGGATTGGGAGGAAATGCGTGATCTTCAGTTGGCTTATCTAAGATCGGGGATTTCGAATCAGGATGTCCCTCAAGACCACATTTTCTTTTCGACCCTCCGTCATTTTGCGGCATCCAATCATATTCGTTATTTTCTATCAGGGGGTAACCTGGCAACAGAAGGCATTTTTCCGAGATCTTGGTTAGGTTCGAACTTGGATTCCACAAACCTTAAGTCGATTCACAGAAAATATGGACGGGGAAAACTTAAGAATTATAAAACCATTAGTTTCTTCGAATATTATCTCTGGTATCCTCTGGTTCACAAAATATGTGAAATTCGGCCGCTTAATTACATGCCCTACGACAAATCCGTGGCTCTTGAGGAACTGAAGGAAAAGATTGGATACAAACCGTACAAGAGGAAGCATGGCGAGTCCCTGTTCACTAAGTTTTTTCAAAACTATTGGTTGCCTGAAAAGTTTGGTTTCGACAAAAGAAAGCCGCACTTATCGAGCCTAATTGCTTCTGGACAAATATCTCGACAGAGTGCCTTGGATGAAATGCATAAACCTCTGTATGATAAGCATGAGCTTGAGCAGGATATTGCCTTCTTTTGTAAGAAACTACTGATCACCCGAGAAGAATTCGATCAATTGATGGAAGTTCCGAATTCCTCTTACAAAGACTTCCCCAATTGGGATCTAAGGTACAAGCTTGTCAAGAAGTGCAAAAACTTAGTGGAGGCTCTACTGGGCAGAAAGATAAAAGTCCCTTCTTAAATTACATGACCATCTCCAAACTTTTTCCTTAAAAAAGTGACCGAAGAAAAAGCTGATCATCGCAAGTCCGTCTTGATCTCGTGCTTTTCCGATCCATCGGCAGACCCGCGACCCTCAAGAATGCTTCGTCTATTTAGCGAACTTAATTTTGCCATAGATGTCATGGGCTATCGATGCCAAGAGAACCCGGCAATCAGACAATGGCTTCCTCTTGAAGTTCCCAAGTTTTCCTTGTTCCCGCGTGTTTTCAGGTATTTGCGAGGATTGATGGCTAGTCTAACCATTCGAGCTTTCCCCTTTAATAATTTTAGGAATTGGATGAACGACTACCGCTTCAAGCTAACGGGTTTCAGGCGGAAGCTATTAGCCTCAAATTATGATTATCTCGTTGTACAGGATTTGCAGATGCTACCCCTTCTTCTAGGATGCAAAAACAAAGCAAAGGTAATCTTTGATGCCCGGGAGTTTTATCCCAAGCAAAATGAGGAGTCACTCAAGTTTCGTCTCCTTGAACAACCGGAACGGTATCGTCTTTGCAGGCAATATCTGCCGGCCTGCGATTATGTACTGACGGTTTCCGATGGGTTAGCCAAACTGTATGAGTATGAACTCGGTCTTGATACGAAGGTATTCAAAAGCGTTCCCTCGTCACAATCCGTTCTCTTTGTGGACCCTTTACCCAACGAAGTTAGAATGGTCCATCACGGTGCGGCCAATCGTAATCGTGGGTTGGAAAACATGATTGAGATCGTTCGTTCCTTGGATGAACGATTCACCTTGGATTTCTATTTGGTTGGGAGCACAAGTTATATCAGAAAACTTAAAGAAAAAGCCTTGGGCTGTCCTAGAATCCGATTTCGGAAGCCAGTCGAAATCACTGAGATTATTCAGATGCTCTCAGCTTATGATATTGGTTTCTTTTATGTAGAACCGACTACTCTAAATCTAAAGTATTGTCTGCCCAATAAATTGTTTGAATTCATACAGGCGAGGCTTGCTGTTGTCATTGGCCCTTCCCCTGATATGGCCCAAGTGGTTGATCAGTATGAATGTGGTTTTGTCGGATCCGGTTTCTCTATTGAGGAAATGGTGAGCGTCATGAAAACAATTACTCAGTCCAATTTAAGAAAGGCAAAATTGAACTCGGAGCAAGCTGCCAAGTTTCTATGCTTTGAGCAGGAAAAGAAATCACTGATGGATGCACTAGGTTTGAATGTGTAAATTGATCAGCGTACTTGATAGCGGTTTGGGGAATTGTGGATCCGTCAAGCGCATGATTGAGCATGTGGGGGGAACTGCTCAAATCATTCGGAACTCCGAAGAAGTCTTGAAATCTGAAAAAATAATCATGCCTGGCGTAGGTCATTTTGATCACGGGATGAAATCGTTGCACGATAATGGACTGATCGAGGCTTTAAGGAAAAGGATCCTTTTGGAAAATACACCAGTACTGGGAATTTGTTTGGGTATGCAAATTCTTTGCGAGCAAAGCGAGGAGGGTGATTCCGAGGGTTTGGGTTTTATCAAGGGGGTTGTGCAGAAATTTCAGTTCCCAAAGGAAGTGAAGTTAAAGATACCGCATATGGGTTGGAATGTCGTGAACCCCGAAAAAGATTCTCGATTGTTTACCAACTCCCAGGACGAATTACGCTTTTACTTCGTTCATTCCTATCATGTCGTGCCGAACGATCCGGGGATCTTATCCGCACGCTCTGATTATGGGATGGAGTTTTGCTCTTCTTTGGAGTGTGGGAATATTTTTGGCGTACAATTCCATCCTGAGAAGAGCCATCGTTTTGGAATGGATTTAATGAGGCGATTCCTACAAGTCTGAGCTATGCTTAAGCATCGTGTAATTCCCGTTTTGCTATTACGCAACGAAGGGTTGGTGAAGACTTTAAAGTTCAAAGACCCCAAATATGTGGGAGACCCAATCAATGCTATTCGCATATTTAATGAGAAAGAAGTCGACGAATTAATGGTTCTCGATATCAACGCCAGTGCTGAATCTCGGGAGCCCAATTATTCGCTTATCGAACAATTTGCCGGAGAGTGCTTTATGCCACTTGCCTATGGCGGTGGCGTAAGAACCGTTGAGCAAGCCCAAAAAATCTTCACTTTAGGTGTTGAGAAAATCTGCATACAAAGCACTGCTTTGGAGAATAAAATCTTTATCAGAGAGTTGAAGGATCGTTTTGGAAGTCAGAGCATTATCGCCTCCGTTGACATTAGGAAAAACTGGTTGGGCAAACCACAAATCTATGAATCAAAGTCTAAAAAGGACCTCAATGGGGCTTGGCTAAAGCATATCCAGGCATTAGTGGACGCCGGAGCAGGTGAGATCTTGTTAAACGCCGTGGATCGGGATGGAACCTTAAGTGGTCCCGATCTTCATTTGATAAGGGCGGCGAGTGAGCAGGTTGATGTACCCTTAGTAGCGGTCGGAGGTATTTCCAGTTTGGCGGATATAAAAGCCTGCGTATCCGCGGGAGCAAGTGCGGTGGCAGCGGGTGCATTTTTTGTATTTCATGGTCCGCATCGAGCGGTTCTCATAACCTATCCGAAGTACCAAGACTTGGTGAATTTATTTAAAGATAGCGAATGAAAAGCCTAAATGAAGGTAGGCAAGTTTACCGGCAATGCACCCAATGTGTAATGGATACCTCGGATCCTATGATAGGCTTTGATTCCGAAGGGGTTTGTAACCATTGCCACGAATTCGAAAAGGTCATTCGAAAGAAATGGTTTCCTGGGCTTCAAGGTGAAGCTCATCTAGCGGCTATGCTAGAGAAAATCAAAGAAGCTGGTGAAGGTAAGGATTATGATTGCATACTTGGACTGAGCGGTGGTTTGGACAGTTCATACTTGGCCCTGAAAGTCCACGAGTGGAAACTTCGGCCTCTGGTTGTTCATGTCGATGCAGGTTGGAATTCTGAGTTGGCTGTCGCCAATATCGAGGCAATCGTGAAGCATTGCAGTTTTGATTTGCATACGCATGTGGTGGATTGGGAGGAAATGCGTGATCTTCATTTGGCGTTCTTGCACTCCGGCATTCCCAACCAAGATGTTCCTCAAGACCACATTTTTTTCGCCAGCCTCTATCATTTCGCGATTAAGAGTGGGATAAAATTCATCTTATCCGGGGGTAATATAGCCACGGAAGGAATCTTTCCCAAAGCCTGGCACGGTAGTGCAATGGATGCCCTTAACCTGAGAGCTATTCATAAGAAATACGGCACGATCAGATTGAGAAATTATAAGACCATAAGTTTTTTCGAATATTACTTTTGGTATCCCTTGATCCGGAAAATGAGGGTCTTGCGTCCATTGAACTTTATGAACTACAACAAAGCGGCGGCACTTGAGGAACTAAAGGAAAAAGTCGGATACAAAACCTATGCCCGAAAGCACGGAGAGTCGATTTTCACTGCTCTTTTTCAGAACTTCTACTTGCCCGATAAATTCGGATACGACAAACGGAAGCCGCACTTTTCAAGTCTTATCGCCTCTGGGCAAATGAATCGTGAAGATGCCTTGTCGAAGTTAAGCAAACCTCTTTATGACCCCATTCAACTTGAGCAGGATATAATTTACTTTTGTAAAAAACTTAGGATTTCCCGTTCCGAATTCGATGATTTTTTGCAAAAGCCCAATCGAAGTCATCTAGTATTCTCGAATTGGAACTTTCGCTATAAGGTTCTCAAAAGACTGCAAAAATTCGTCGAATCCCTGACCGGTCGTGTAGTTAGGTTGTATTCCTAATCATCAAAGCTGTCTCCGCCTCTCTTGTGTCTAAAAAGATTTGCCATCTCAGTTCTGCTCATCCTCGGTATGATATTCGTATATTCATGAAGATGTGCTCTTCACTTGCCGAAAGTGGCTTGGCGACGAATTATGTGGTCGCAGATGGGAAAGGAGATGAATGCAAAAATGGAGTAAGCATTCACGATGTAGGCTCGGCTAAGAGTCGCTTGAGTCGTATTTTTGGCTCCTCCAAGGCAGTCTACCGAAAAGCTTTGGCTCTGGATTGCGATTTGTACCATTTGCATGATCCTGAGCTTTGGCCTTATGCTTATTTTCTAAGGAAAAAGGGGAAGAATGTTATTTTTGACGCCCATGAAGATTTTCCTAAGGCTCTTCTGTCCAAGTATTATTTGAATAAGGTGAGTGCTCATATTCTTGCCTTCCTTGCTGCCACCGTTGAAAAGTTTGTCTGCAGTAGATTGGATCATGTCATTGGTGCGACCCCTAGCATAACTAAAAAATATTCCTTTTTAAACCGGGCCACCAATATAAATAATTATCCGATTCTAGGTGAATTTGCTCCGCATTCGGATAAGTCCGAAGAGAGGGAGATTATCTACCTTGGGGAAATCTCACAGATTCGGGGGATCAAGCAAATCGTTCAATCCCTTGAACACTTGGAAGGAGTTCGATTGAACCTTGCTGGAACATTCGTAGACCAAGGCTTTCGAAGGGAGTTAGAATCCATCGAAGGTTGGAAAAAGGTTAAGTATTGGGGGCATGTCGATCGCACACAGGCACGAAATCTTCTTTCACGCTCGAGCGTGGCTCTAGTCACTTTTTTGCCGGAGCCCAATCATCTGGATTCACAACCCAACAAGATTTTTGAGTATATGTCGGCAGGTTTGCCGATTGTGCTCTCTGATTTTCCTTTATGGAATGAAATCGCGGAGAAGCATGAATGCGGAGTTTGCGTGGACCCAAAAGATCCGAACCGAATCGCCCATGCCGTAGGTCAACTTTTGGATCATCCGACAGACGCAAAGAAAATGGGTTTAAACGGTAAGAATGCCATTAAAAACATATTCAATTGGAAGGCAGAAAGTGTGAAATTAATCAAGCTCTATGACGAGGTCTTGAAAAGCGGATGAGTGAAAGAAAAGCAGTTTTATGAATATTTTAACTGTCATAGGAGCCAGACCTCAGTTTATCAAGGCCGCGGTGGTATCTAAAATTGTCAGGGAACGATCTGGGCTTAAGGAGTTTCTTGTCCATACCGGCCAGCATTTTGATAAGAATATGTCAGAGATCTTTTTTGAGCAGATGGGTATAACCCAACCCGATGCCAACCTTGGGATTTCGGGTGGTTCGCATGCGGAGATGACCGGTGAGATGCTTGTTCAAATCGAGCAGTTGATCATTCAAAATAAACCACAGGTCGTTTTGGTTTATGGAGATACGAATTCTACGCTCGCCGGAGCTCTGGCTGCCGCAAAACTTTGTTGTCCGGTTGCTCATGTTGAGGCGGGACTGCGTTCGGGCAACCGAAAGATGCCCGAGGAAATCAATCGAATCATTACTGACCATCTGAGTGATTTGCTCTTTGCTCCAACCAAAGATTCCGGTCATACTCTTTTGAAAGAAGGGATTCCAACGAGTAAGATCGTACAAACAGGTGATGTCATGCTCGATGCATCTCTTCTCTTTGGAGAATTAGCGGCAAAAAGTAGCAAAATTATTCATGAGCTCGAACTTGAGGAGAAAAAATTTGCCCTCTGTACCTTTCACCGTGCGGAGAATGTGGATCATCGGGAAAGGCTTGAGTGGATTGTCGAAGGTTTGAATGAAGTTGCAGAGCGAATGCAGGTGGTTATTCCCATGCATCCACGCACAAGGCAACGGATGGATTCCTTTGGTCTCATGGCAAAAGTCTCTCCAAGGGCAAAAATTTGCCCGCCCTTGGGGTATCTTGATATTCTACAATTGGAAAAACATTCTGCGATGATTCTTACGGATTCAGGAGGCATGCAGAAGGAGGCGTTTTTCAATCGTGTTCCTTGTGTGACTTTACGTACGGAAACCGAATGGAAGGAATTACTTATTGGTGGGCATAATCGATTGGCAATTCCATTGGTGGACTCCATTTGGGAGAAAATTTCTCAAGTTCAGAAAAGCGATTTGGACTGGTCGGTTGATCTGTACGGCAATGGAAAGTCTTCATCAACCATCGTTGACGCCTTATTAGAAAATTATGGATAGACATAGCCATTTTCGTAAAGAGCAGATTAAGCTCATTGTAAAATTAACGCAGGTCTTATGAAACAAATTCTCCAGTCTTTAAAAACGGGTAAAACGAGCGTTGAGGATATTCCGGTTCCGAATTTCAATCAGCATCAACTTTTGATTGGTACTTCAAGAACCTTGGTTTCGGCTGGAACCGAACGGATGCTTGTTGAATTTGG
>MDTG01241863.1_pt1 | contig 10498 bp, 10 predicted proteins | sample 811421 | NCBI WGS metagenome assembly MDTG01 (sample SAMN05326645, study PRJNA326480) | marine metagenome | isolation source: seawater | place: Pacific Ocean: South East | collected 2011
AAAAATTTACTTGATAAGTATAAAGCAAAAGGATATATAAATTACGACTATAAATTTAATAATATTATATGCAAAACAGAAATATTAGTCTGTGAATATCCAATATGAATTATAAGGATTTCGAAAAAATCATAAAAAAAAATACAAAAAAAAAGAAAATTGAGAATATCGAGTGGGATTCTTTATGTCATTTAGCAATTTTAACTGATTTAGAAAAAGGTTTAGGAAGAAATTCAAGCAAACTACCGAATTTATCTGATGCAACAAATTTTAAAAAATTGTTAAAAGCCCTAAAAAAAAACAATTTGGTTTCAAAGTAATATAATGATAGTTGGCCAATATGTTTTTGGTAAACAAACAAAAGATCTAAGTAAATTAAAAGATTTCAGTCAAATATTTATCAAAACTGGAATAAAGAAGGTTAGACGAGCTAGCAACGCAGAGACAGGATTAACTTTATCTATAAGGGCTCTTAAAAAACTTAAAAAAAGGGTTAACTTAGCAAAACTAAATGGATTGATTTATATTTCTCAAAGTCCAGATAGCACTATCCCACCTACAAGCTCTTTAATTCATAAAAAATTCAAGTTACCGCTTAATTGTTTTACGATGGATATAATACAGGGATGTTCATCTTTTCCGTATGCTTTTTTTTTAGCATCCAGATATATTAGAATGGGAGTTATCGAAAATTGTGTAATATTATCAGCTGAAACATATGGAAAATATATCGAAAAAAATAATAGATCTTGTAATACAATTTTTAGTGATGGTGCATCAGCAATTTATCTAGATAAAAAAACAAAAATTAAGATTCTTTCTGAAACATATATGTCAGACGGAACAGGTTTTGATCAGTTGTGCTTAATGAAAAATAAAAAGTTATATATGAATGGGCCTGCTGTTTTTGAATTTACGAAGAAAATTGTACCTTTGGCAGTAAAAAGACTACTGAAGGATTCTAAATTAAATCTTGGTGAAATTGATAGTTTTTATTTTCATCAAGCAAGTAAATTGGTATTGGATACTATCAAGGATAAACTAAGTATTTCAGAAAAAAGAATAGTAAGGTCTCCAATTGATTATGGAAATACAGTTTCATCGACTATTCCCATTTTATTGTCTGACTCTATTAAAAACAATAAGATTAAGAGGAAAAAACCAATATTATTAATGGGTTTTGGTGTTGGCTACTCTTTGTCAGGAGGAATTATAAAATTTGAATAATAAAAAAAATATTTTTATTACAGGGACTTCTAAAGGAATTGGTAATAAACTTGCAAAATTATATTTGTCTAAAGGCTTTAATGTCTGGGGCTGCTCAAGATCAAAAAATAACATTAATCACATTCAATATTTTCATCAGAAAATTGATATTTTAGACCATAAGAAATTGATTTCTTTTTTAAGGAAATTAAAAAAAAAAAAAGTTTTTATGGACATTTTAGTGCTTAATGCTGCAATAATTTCTAGGTCTCTTTTTATTAATGAAAACTATAAAAGTATTAAAAACAATACAGATTTAAATTATGTATCAAACCTAATGATCATAAATTTCTTTCTAAAAGATATGATAAGATTGAATAAAGGAAATATTGTTTTTTTTTCGTCAATATCTACTAGTTTAAAAAATATAGGAACATCTCTTTATTCTAGTATCAAATCAGGTCTAGAAATGTTTATGGAAATTTTGTCTAAGGAGGTAAAAATTTTTAGAATAAAAATTATTATATTCAAAATATCGTACATTAAAACAGATATGTCAAAAAAATTAAATAAAGCAGAATACTTAAAGATCAAAAAAAAATTAAAAATCCATAATTTAAAGAATGCGAAAGATCTTTTTGAATTAATACAAAAATCGATAAATAGAACTGATAAAAAAAATTTATTTTTTTATAAGGATGTTTATAAGTGAAAAATCCAAAAAAATTCTTTTCTAATAGTTTTTTAAAGAAAACATTTATAATTGCTGAAATCGGAATTAATCATAATGGAAGCTTTCGAAAATGTTTAAATATGATTAAATTAGCATCAAAATCTGGGGCAGATGCAGTTAAAATTCAGACAATTAACGTAGATGAAAGTTATCATAAATCCTCCAGATCTTACCAAGTCTTTAAGAATAAAGATTTTTCAGTATTACAGATAAAACAACTAAAAAGATTTTCAAAAAAAATGGGTCTAATTTTTTTCTCAACCCCAGGAGATATTTCAAGCTTAAAAAAAATTATGAGAGCCAAGATTTCTTTAATAAAAATATCATCAGGACTATTAACTAATATACCTCTTATTAAGGCAAGCATAAAAAAAAATCATCCTATAATTTTATCTTCCGGCATGGCAAGCTATAAAGATTTATCTGAAACTATAAAATTTATTAGAAAAAATAGTAATTCTGAAATTTGTGTTTTAAAATGTACGTCATTATATCCTCCTAAAGATAATATGCTTAACTTAAATGCTATAAATTTTTTAGCAAAAAAATATAATGTTGTCCCAGGATATTCAGATCATACTTCTGATATTTTGGCACCAGTCATAGCAGTTGCTAAAGGAGCTAAAGTTATAGAAAAACATTTTAAAATATCAAAAAAAGATAATTGTCCAGATAAAAAAATATCTTTAGATCCATCAGAATTTAAAAAAATGTCTTTTCAAATTAGACGAGCAGAACAGATGTTTGGAACTAGCAGTATTAAACCAAATTTAGCTGAACTTAAGGTTAAAAAAAAAATTTATAGATATATTTTTACAAGTAAGAATGTAGTTAAAGGAGAAAAATTGAAACTTGAAGATCTGGTTTTTAAGAGATCAAATTTAAGAATTAAAAAGATAGAACCAAGATATTATAAAAAATTTATTAATAAAGTTGCAAAAAAAAATATAAGTAAAAATAAACCATTAAAATTAAGTGACATATGTTAAATAAAATTTTGATTACCTCGATTGGTGGTGGGTTAGGTACTGAGTTAGTAAACCAGATAAAAAAAACAACTAAATTTAAAAATATTGTAATCGTAGGTGTTGATATGATTAAACAAACAACTAGTAGGTATTTTGTTGATAAATTTTATCAGGTTCCCCCACCTACAAAAAAAAATTATATTTCAAAAATATTAAAAATTATTAAGAAAGATAAAATCAATTTAGTCATTCCAGGTTCAGATTTAGAGGCGATAAATTTATGTAAAAAAAGAAATCATTTTGAAAGTAAAAAATGTTTTTTAGCTAGTGTTGAATTAAAAACTTTGGCAAATTTTACAACTAAAGAAAAAACTTATCAGTCTTTAAAAAAAAATAATTTACCTTGTGCTAAGTTTGATATTGCAAAAAATCATTTAGAATTAATTAGATTTATTCGAAAATTTGAGAAACAAGAATTTGTAATTAAACCATCTGTATCAATAGGAGGAAGAGATATAAGTGTTTTCAGAAATGACATATCAAAAAGTTTGTATTTTAATGAAAAAAAGGAAATTCACTATTCAAATAAAAAAAAAAATCTTTCAATAATCAAAAAAAAATATAAAGGCAAATATCCATTGATCATATCAGAGAGATTATTTCCACCCACTTATGATATTGATATGTTAGGTTTTAAGGGCAAACTTATTAATGTTGTAGCTAGAAAAAGACTTAACCCTCAAGTACCAAATGATGGGCATGAAATAATAAATCAAAAAAAAATTCAGAATATAGGTAAAAAAATTATAAAAAATTTCAATTTATCATGGCTTTATGATTGTGATTGTATGACTGATAAAAAAGGTAAAATTAAAATTATAGAAATTAATCCTAGGATGAGTGGGAGTTTAGCAACAGCAATTATTTCAGGATATCCAATTGTAGATAATTTGTTAAGATTGATAAATAAAATGAAATTAGATCGCAGCAAACCTCATAAAAAAGTTTTAGTGATGCCATATAAAACTTTACATAAAAATTAATATTAAAAATTTGACTGATATTTGCCTATTTTTATAAAGAATACTTTATTTTATTTATTATGTTCAATAATTGAACCATTTTAGCACTATAAATTAAATTAAATACTTTACTGTTCAATAATTGAACTATATAACGCTAGCGATTATGGATAATAATTTTAATAAAAATAATTTTGAAGTTTTAAGAAGTATTCAAAAAAACCCGAATAAATCTCAAAGAGAAATGGCAAAATCTTTGGGTTTTAGTTTGGGAAAATTGAACTATTGTATTCAAGCTTTAAAAAAAAAAGGTCTTGTTAAAATTAACAATTTTAAAAAAAATCCAAAAAAAATGAACTACGCCTATATTTTAACTCCTAAAGGTATTAAACAAAAAACTAAATTAACCCTAAATTTCATGGTTAGAAAAATGAAAGAGTACGATGAATTAAAAAAAGAGCTAGAGGAACAAAAAAAAAATAATTAATGAGTTACAACACTAAAGATATAAAAATACCTTGGGAATTTAAGAAATTTAATCAAAATGTAGAATTACAAAGAGCTGTTATCGAAGTTTTTGGTGGGTGTAATTATACTTGTCAAATGTGCCCACAGTCAAACCCAGGTAGAGGTAAAGATTTTACTAGAAAAATGCCTTTAGAAACATTTAAAAAAGTTTTAGATAAAATAGTTCCAAAGTTTGGAACTCCACAAATTAATCTTGAGGGAAGTGGTGAGCCCACTATGGCAAAAGATCTCCCAGAATATATCAAAGAAGTAAAAAAAAGAGGTCTTAAATGTTTTATGTATTGTAATGGTGCACGGCTTAATGGGAAATTTATGAGAGACGTAATTGATGCTGGCATTGATTTTGTTAGATTTAGCATGATTGGTTATGATAAGGAGCAATATAAAAGATGGATGAATATTGATAATTTTGAGTTAATTAAATCAAACATTGATGAAATGGCAGATTATATTAAAGAGAGTAAATCAAATTGTGAAATAAGTACCTACCACCTAGTTTTGGACAATAACAGAGAAAAAGAAATTATAGATTTGTATAAAAAAAATATTGTTGAAAAAGTCAAGGCAGATAAATCATATATTTGGAGAATGCATAATTGGAGTGGAAATTATGATAATAAAAATCCAAGAGAAATAAAAAAAAAGACATCTTGTGGAAGACCCTTTGCTCCAGAGATAACTGTTAGAGCTGGTGGACTTGATGGCAAAACAGCTTCAGTTGTTCCTTGTTGCCAAACTTTAGGCCCACCAAATGAGGCAAAAAGTGTTTTAGGTCATTTAGATACCCAATCTTTTGAAGAAGTGTATTTTGGAGATAAGTATACAAAATTAAGAGAAGCGCACACTCTAAACAAATACGAAGAGGTTGATTACTGTAAAAATTGCGATTTTTTATATCAATCAGAGGAAGTTCTAGCATGGACAAATGATAAAAATGCGAGAATTAATAATATGTTGGGTACTGGAGATGATTTTATCTTAACTGATTTTAATAAAGATAGAATGGAAAAATGATTAAGAAATTCGATAAAAATTTTTTAAATTAGAATTTAAGGTTTTTATAAAACAGCTGAATAAAAAATATATTAAATGTATTTGAAATAATTTAGAATAATGAAAGTATTAGCTCTTCAATTAGAAAAAAGTTCTGGATGTGCTCTTATGATTGATGGGGAAATTGTATTTTCCTCTAGCGAAGAGAGATTTACAAGAATAAAATCAGATTCATTGTTTCCTAAAAGATCAATTAAAGCAGCCTTGGAATATGGAAAAATTAAAGCCAACGAATTAGACAAAATTTTAATTTGTTCAACAGAAGTCACTTTGTATGCTTCATTGGTCAACCTTTATTCATCTCTTAATGTTAAAGACCAGTTAAGAATGATGAAATTGTACTGGGAGCCAAAGTTAATTGAAAATAAAAAAAGGTCTTTTTTGTATTTTTTAAAAGACAAAATTCAATTTAATCGTTATCCCTTTAATTCAAAACAAGCAAAAATTTTCCCATTTCTAAGGAAAAATTTTAAACATAAAATTGATCAAAATGATCAAAAAAAACCTTTTCAGAGTTCAAAAGACGCAAAGATTGTGTCTAATTTTTTCAAGAGTATTATTTGTGATTATTTAAAAGTTGATCAAAAAATTATTAAACATGTTGATCATCATACCTGTCATGCTGCATATGCTTTTTTTGGAAGTCCTATAAGGCATCCTAACTCCTTAGTATTTACTGCAGATGCATTTGGTGATTATTTAAGTGGCACAATCTCAAAATATGTAAAAAAAAAAAATATTTTAAAAAGAGTTAAATCTTATTCTCATACTCAATTTCAATTAGCAAGAATTTATAGATTTGTGACAATTTATTTGAGGATGCTTGGAGATTCCCATGAATATAAAGTCATGGGATTGGCTCCGTATTATGATGGTTTTAGATATAAGGAAGTTGAAAAAGTTTTTGAAAGAATGCAGAAAGTAAGAGGTGTGAATTTAGTTTTTAACAGAAATATTAAAAATATATTTTACTACCTTGAAAAAGAGTTGTTTAGTTATAGATTTGATTATATTGCAACAGCTTTACAGAATTTTACTGAAAAAATATTAGTCAAATGGTTTCAAAATTCTCTAAGTAAATTTGGTGGAAGTCATATTACTTTCTCAGGCGGTCAGTCAATGAATGTAAAGGCCAATTATCAAATTTCAAAAATAAAGAAGATTAAAAAAATTTTCGTTTGCGGATCTGGTACAGATGATACTCTTCCAATTGGTGCTTGTTATGATTATGCATCTAAAAATAAGAAAAAAACTATCCCTTTAAAAAATATGTATTTAGGGATTAATGCAGATTATAAAATAAAAGATTTAAAAAAATTTTCTAAATATAAGATTACCAAAGTAACTAATTTAAAACAGGTTTTAAATTGTCTTATAAAACATCAAATTATTGCAGTTTGCAGGAATAGAGCTGAAATGGGACAGAGGGCACTAGGCAATAGAAGCATTTTAGCTGATCCAAGATTTGCTCAAAATATTCATAAAATAAATAATGCAATTAAACAAAGAGATTTTTGGATGCCATTTGCTCCAGTTATTTTAAATGAATATCAAAAAAAACTTATCAAAAATCCAAAAAATATTGATTCTCCATTTATGACATTTGCATTTGAAACCACTCCCTTTGCCCATAAAAATTTAATAGCAGCAATACACCAAGCAGATAAAACTGCTAGAGCTCAAATTTTAAGTAAAAAACATAATAAAGATTTATGGAAATTAATTTATCTTTTTTACAAAAAAACTGGTGTACCTGGCCTACTAAATACTTCATTCAATTTACACGGATATCCAATTGTAAATACAATATTTGATGCGAAAAATGTTTTTGAAAAATCAGATTTAACTGCTCTATGGCTAAACAATCATATTATCGAAAAATAAAAACTATTACATAAATAATTTTGACTAAATTTTTTAATATATTTTTCTTACTTTCAAAAACAAAGTTCGAATTTTCGTTACCAAAAAAATGTGATATTTTGTGTTATGACCAAGGGAAAAGATTTAATAACGATATAAGAAAAATTTTTAATAAATTTAGAGTAGATGTAATTTATGTAAGATTAGAAAAAATAAATTTTATAATTATTTTAAAATCTATAATATCAAAAATATTAGATTTAAAGTTAAGCTTAAAAAACCATTATATAAAAAATTACTATTATCAAACTCAACCAAAAGTTATTTTATCAACTTCATATTATGATAAGAGCTTCTTATTTGTAAAAAAGATCATCCCAAACGATTGTAAAATAATTTTAGTTCAGAGATGTCCTTACAAAGACACAGATTTTAATACAAAAAAAAATAAACCTAAAATTGATCAAACTTATTTATTTAACAAAAGATCACAATTAATGATAAGAAATTATATTAATTCCAAAGAATTTATTCTTGGATCTTTCAGAAATAATTTTCAAAAAAAAAATAAAAAAAAAAATATAAATATTTTATTTATCTCAGGGTATAAAAAAATATTTGAAGATTTCAGTCAAGAAAATAAAGAAAGTTTCTTAGACACAATTCATGAAAAAAAATTAGTTAGAACAATTTTGAATAATTTTTCTAAAAAATATAAAATTAAAATTTTACTTAAATCTGATGTTAAAAAAATTGACTATTTAGATTTTTCAGAAGTAGACAAAAGATATGTTCTTTTAAATGATGGAAACCCATATAAGTTTCTAGATCAAAGTAATTTAGTTATTACTTTTAATAATGGAACAATGGGGCACGAAGCAATTTCTAGAGGTATTAAAAATATTCAACTTCCTAGAAAAAAGAAAAATAATTTAATTAGATTTCATATTTTTCAAGATGATTTTAATGAGATCAAAATTAATAATTTTATATCTCATATGATTAGAATGCGAGATATTGTTTACTTTAAAAAGATGAAACGTTTTAAAAAAGATATTATTTTTTTTGATTACAAAAATTCATTATTGGTAAGGAATGTAACAAAGTTGATAGATCAAAGAAAATGAACGGCATTAATAAAATTTTAGAAATTCTACCAACAAAAGTTAAAAAAAAACTTTATATATTTATCTTTTTATTATTAATTGCTTCTTTTTTTGAATTATTGAGTATTTCTTTACTAATTCCTGTTGCGGAAATTATTATAAATGGGGAAACTTCAATTAGTTTAATTAATGATTTTCTAGGAAATTATCAAAAAAGTTTTTCTCAAAATCAAATTTTAGTTTATTCATTGTTATTCATTATCTGTTTGTTTTTATTAAAGACATTATATTTGATTGCATTCTCATATTGGACGAATAAATTTTCTCAAAATACATATAAAATTTTGAGTGAAAAAGTTTTAGAGAAATATTTGAGTAAAAAATATCTTTTTTTTATAAATAACAAATCTTCTGATCTTATAAGAAACATTATAATAGAAACCAAGAATGTGTCAGCTGTCATTTTTTCTTATTTAAAAATTATCGTTGAATTATTTATTTTTATCTCCATAGGAATCTTTATTCTGGTTGTGGATTTTAAGACATCGATGAGCTTAATTATCTTTTTTTTGTTCTTTACTTTTATTTATTATTTTTTTACAAAAAAATTAATCTTTAATTATGGGCTAATCCGTCAACAATCTACAGCGAAACAATTAAAGAATTTACAAGAAATTTTTGGTTCAATAAAAGATATTAAATTAAAAAAATCTGAAAATTTTTTCAAAAATTTTTTTGTTAAATATATGAGGATGTTTGTAAAAGCTGCCTATATATCAAATACTTTTAATGAAGCACCAAGATTTTTAATTGAACTTTTTTTTCTTATTATTCTTACAATAATTATTATGATTAATATTTCTGAAACTGAAGGAGTTGATACTATATTGCCCTTATTAGTAGTTTATTTAGCAGCTGGACTAAGATTGTTACCTGGTTTTGTTAAGCTTAATGGATATCTTCAATTAGTTGAAAGTAATAAGGCTTCCTTAAATTTAATCTATAAAGAACTTACAGCTAAAGAAAAAGAGTTTCGAATAAATTATGACAATGATAAGGATAGAGAAAACAATCTAGATAAATTTACTTTAGGTGATATTACTTTTCAAGACATCAGCTTTTCCTTTGGTGAAAAAATGATATTTAAGGATTTTAACCTAGAAATTAAAAAAAATAGTATTTTGGGAATTAGCGGTAAGAGTGGTTCGGGTAAATCAACTCTCATAAATTTACTACTAGGATTATTGGAACCAAAAAAAGGAAAAATTTTATTGAATGGTTTAGATACAAAAAATTTTTTAAGTGATTGGCAAAAAAGGCTAGGGTATGTATCTCAAAATATTTTTCTACTAGATGCATCTCTAAAACAAAACATCGCTTTTGGAGTTGATGAAGAAAAAATTGATTATCATCAATTAAATAAAGTTATAAAGTATGCTAATTTAAAAGATTTAGTTGAAAATTTAAATGATGGAGTAGATACAAATATTGGAGAAAAAGGATCCAAGATCTCTGGTGGCCAAATACAACGGATAGCAATAGCTAGAGAATTGTATCGTAATCCATCTATTTTAATTTTAGATGAAGCCACCACTGGACTTGATCATAACAATGAAAAAAAAATATTTGATAGCATCAAAGAATTAAAAAATAAAATGACAGTTGTTATAGTTTCTCATAACAAGGATACTATTAAAATTTGTGACAATTTATTGGACTTAGACAAAAAACAAATTAAAGACCCTTTTGACTAAAATGAGAAATTTAAAAACAATTTATAGGCCAACATGGACACTTCAAAAAGCACGAAAGCTTAATAAACTTTGGCTTGATAAAAATGAAAATACTCATCCTAAGTTATTAAAATTATACGAAAATATTCTAAAAAATGTTAATCCTATTCACGTTTCAACTTACCCGGAACTTGGAAGTTTATATAAAAAAATTTCTTCTTACGAAAATTTATCAACAAAAAACATCATATTTAGTCATGGATCAGATGGATGTATAAAGAATATA
>MDTG01329148.1_pt1 | contig 10498 bp, 11 predicted proteins | sample 811421 | NCBI WGS metagenome assembly MDTG01 (sample SAMN05326645, study PRJNA326480) | marine metagenome | isolation source: seawater | place: Pacific Ocean: South East | collected 2011
GGAAGTGAGAACGACCAACCGAAAGTTGTGTGCTTATCTTTGTGTATTTCATAAGCCAACCTGTAAGATTCTGTTTCTATGTCAGAGAAGTTCTTGATTAAACTTCCGTCTGTTGTGTTTATGTCTGTATTACCCTTTGTGTAATCTAAACTTAAAACATTGTTTCCTATCAAGTACTCTATACCAATGTTTCCAAAGTTTGTATTGTTGTTGTCACCCACTCCTAACACACCATCTGAACTATTACCCAACCATGTGTCCTGTTCACTCATTTGTCCAATACTTGTTTTTAATTTTAAGTTTTTGTGCAACATGAAATTCTTACCAAGATTAAATGAATAGTCGCCACCACCATTCTCACCTGAGTACATTCCAACGTTGTAGTTGTTAATTAAATTGTATTGTCCACCCTGTGTAAATGAACCAAAACTTTGATTGATGGGTAAAAAAGTATTATTGTTTGCCATAAGCATATCTATGTCAGAATATTTTCTATTGTCTTTGACTGTGAATCCGCTACCTAAATTCATATAGTAGTCTCTGTCATAATCATCAATCACCATAATTTTTAAATTTGATAAACTTGCGAAAGCACTAGAATTACCTGTAGCAAAATATGTGTTATTAAGTGATGTCAGTGTGCCATCTACTCTACCTGATGTTGGAATACCTATTGCACCTTGTGGTAGTGTTGCTTCATCTAAGTCAAGTATACCTTGTCCGTGTATGTTGACATCGTATGCGTTGATATCTTTGTCGGCTGTGTTTAATACAAGTTTAACAAGGTTCTCACCTTTCATGTGTGGCCACATCTGATGTAGTATACCCATTGCACCTGTAACCTGAGGAGCCGCCATACTTGAACCACCCATGAATGCATATCCATCACCTGGCACACTAGAAAATACTCTGTTACCCGGAGCCAAGATGTAGAAGTCTGATGTTTTGTATTTGTCATTACAAGCATTGTCCACTATGTCCAAACATATGTGTCCTGCTTTGCTACCCACAACCTGTCCATCTGCTTTTGTGCCTCCCCAATTACCTACAATAATCATCTTACCACCTAGCACTAAATTACCGCTTGAGTCAACTTCAGTAGCCCATATGCCTGGATCCAATGCATAATCATAATTCATGGAACCATTAATGTATAATCCATTACCTGCCGAGTTCACAAGCACTATGTCATTGTCTGTGCCTACTTTCCAATATTTTGCACCACCACCTGTGTCCATTCTAGTCGTAATTTTTGGTGCTGAGTATGTGCCGTCACTCAATTGTGTCACTGTTCCATAGTGGAAATTAGGATTGGTCCTGTTGAAACTCATATTGACTGCTACAATATTCATGCCTTCACCGCCGTCTGATTTCTTTGCTTTAAGTTTAGTAATGTCATTTAAGGCGTGTTCGGCGTAACCCATGTGTGCATTTCCTGAACCATGGTAGTCTATGTTTGCTCCTACAAGTTCTGCGTCAAAGGCCACCCCATGAAACTTGTTATCATCCTTGTCACCTGCTACTATACCTGCAACGTGTGTACCGTGTGAAACATTCTTACCGCCATTTGCCACTGTGCCTAATTCATTGCCATTAGAATCTTTAGTGCCGTCTTCGTATCTTACATAGTTGTTGTACCATTTATACTTGCCATCCAGCGCCTCATGATCTGTTTGCTGATACGAATCAATTACACCTAGCACCGATCCTTTACCTGTCCATCCTCTAGCATAGGCCTTGTCTGCGTTAATTATAGTTTTGCTGGTGTCTGCGTTAAATTCAGTTGTTTTGAAATCATTCGCATTTGTACTTAGACCTGTTGTTTTTGTACCTAAGTCAACGTCGTCATCTGTATATGCATTATTCTTTAATGTTTTACTTGCTTGAGCAATAAAAGTATCTGTAATATCTGGAGTTAGAAATATATTACTTGGAGTACCTTCTTCTTTTACAGTTCTTGTCTCATCTGATATTTGTACAGTTGTCCAGTCTGTATACACTTTGGGTTGTACAGTTTCTATAATTTCAGATGTACCATCCTTATAAGTAACTTTTTTTCTCTTTGTTGTTATTGTGTAAGTTCTTTTTTGCTTTGTTTTTGTGTCTTTATATTGTACATTGTTTGAAGGAGTAGAAACTGCAGGTTTTGTAATTGTTGTCTTTCTCCAGTTGTCTATAATAACCCATACTTGATTTTTAATTCCTGTTTCTTCTGTTCTTGTTTTTTGATAATTTACTGTTGCAGTTGATTCAGAACCTGCTACAACTTCTGGACTATTTGCTGTCGTGCTGACAATCGTTGTAGTAGTAAGTATACCACTTGTACCATAAGACGAATTAAATTCTGTGACAGCGTCACTTACAACGTCTGCAAGTATTTCGGTAGTGACAACAGGATTAGATCCTTCTTGATACTGTACTACATCTTCAATTTTTGGAGATAACTCTGTTGTAGTTTCGGTTGTGCTACAACTTGGCGTTGTTGACGTCACTGCATTTCCATCTTCTGCTAATTTAGTTGTTTCGGTCCAAGTACAAGTTTTTGTTCTAGTCACTCTCTTTTGGGGTGTAGTGACTTTCACTGTTCTTTTTTCTTTACCGCCTTGTCCTTCAATTGTTTCCCAAACTGAATTTGAAAAGTCTTCAATAGGCGTTCCTTCTTCGATTTGATTGTAAACTATTTCTGTGCTAGTCTTATCTTCCGTGCCTTTAATCATTTTGTCTTGTGCATAACTTAATGCAGAAGTTGATTTTTCTGTGTTTATTATTTCTTGTGCTTTATCTGTTTTGGCCACTTTGTTAAGTTGTTCAACTGTAATTGTTTTTCCTTCACTAACCCTTGTTATAATAGGTTTAACGTGATCTCGCAGATATACCATGGCCGCGTATGCTTCTTTGTATGAATTCGAATTGTAAATTTTGTATTTGTCAGCATCACTCTGGTTTGATATTAAAGTTTCGGATTGTGCCCAAAGTGTTTCTGCTTCTGCCAACTGAGATAATAGTGTGTTGGCTGTTGCTTTGTCCTCATCATCAGGTCCAGTGATAACGGCCTGAAGTGCTCCAAAGTCTCCATTTGAAATTGTTGAGTTGAAATTTGATAATAAACTTGAGTACGAACTTACTATATTAGTCGATCCCGTAAGAGTGGATAAATCCTGTTGTATAAAATTTGAGACTGTGCCTACCGCACCACCACCACCTCCGCCTCCACAGGCAGTAAGAGTTGTGGCCATTGCACCTGATAAAAGTAAATTTCTTAACCTGCTCACTGTAGAACACTCCCTACAACAAATGCACCTAGTAAAAAGTACATTAGATAATGTGTGTAAACTGAAGATTTTTTGAGAACTTTGTAGCCATTCTCTTTCAGGCATACTACGTGGGCATCTACCGATTCCGCCGTAATCTCAATATCAACCGTGTTGATATTTTCTATATCTTTGTCGTTCATGTTACTAGTATAACATAGAATAACAATGTGTCAAGTGAGTAGATCTTGTTTAAAAACCTAATGTTTATGCGGCTTTTTAGCCATTAACAAGCACAGAATTTATGGTTCCAGCGGTGACTGAAGTGGCTTTGGCTCTAATCCATACAAAATTTCCTGTGAAATTTGCAGTGGATATTGTTGTGCTTTGGTCCGTCGTAAATGTGGTTCCCGAAATATCAAACCAATCATCTTCTGTTGGTGATGTTGCTAAAGAGCCCTGCATTTTAATTGCACCAGTAAGTGTGGCATTTACTTGATATGCCACAGTGTGTACACCATCTGGCTGAGAGTAATAACCATCACCTTTTGCCTTATCACTTACAAAACCAGTGTGATCTAAAAATGTTTCCGTAGAACCATCTGATGTTTCTGTGGTAACAATTTCTTCAACAATAAGTTCATTTGCTGAAGTCACTGTTTTTACAGTGAACGTTGAATTGTTATTAGTTGTATTGGTCACTGTAATTAGATCTCTGACAGCAAAACCTGTTAAACTAGTGGTTGTCGAGGTAATCTTGTACGTCGTACCTGTAGCATTGAAACTGATATCTGTACCGGATACGTTAGCAATATGCGATTTTGACGCTAATAATGTGGTGCTTGTCTGTGCCATCGTTGTTATTTATTCAGTATTGCGCCTCTTGAATCTTGCAGTCTTTGGCCCCAGTCCGTATACAGCGGCTAGTTCGTTTGGCTCTTGTCCGTCGACTGTTAGTATATTGATGTATTTGATCTTGTATGCTTTACCGTCTGCTTCTCCTAATTCCTCACATACACATTCATCATCACCTACTTTTTTCACACGTAGCAGGCTTCTTTTAATTACAGGTGAGCCCATCCAGTTTTTCTTAATCATGCTTTCAACGATACTCTGGTCATTGAATATTTTTTTATCTCGTAGTTTTTTTATCGCTTCCATTTGGTACCTTTCTAAATTGTATTACTTTATCGATTGCCTCCTGTGCCATCATGTATATAGGAGTAATAAACTGCTCACTAGTCACATAAAAATATCCTCCAAAACAGTATTGACATCTATCTTCTAAATAATCTAACAAGGCATAGCCAGGAACTAGACAGTTATCTATATTTCTATCAATAAAATCTCTTAAATTATCTTTCTGTATATTCGTGATATATAAATGTGCATCTTTTTTGATGTGAACTTGATAATGATACTTGCCATGTGGCAACCTGGTGCATCCAATCGTGTTAGCATCAAGATTTTTAAATTTAGGATCAACACTTTCTGAACCTATCCAATAGTCCCAGAATCTTTCAATTAATTTTTGTGCTAGAGATTGTTGGGAATAGAATATTGCTTTTCTACCTTGAAATCTAAATTTAATATCTTTTCTATTATTCATTATAAAATCTGCAAGGAAAATTATATCAGGTGCATCATTGTAATTTTGTTTAACTTGTAGTAGATGCTCGTTTGTAGTAGGGTAAAACATTAGACTGCCAGGCACTTTGAGAATTGTTTTATGTTTAAATTTCCCGTAATATAGTTTATTATGATTTTTTCTCATCAGACACTTTAGGTTTAAATTGCTCAATTACCTGAGGTTCTTTTTTGGCCTTGAAATTTACAGTCAGTTTTGGAACCACATCGTTAGATAGACCAACTTCTACCATTCCGCCCGCAGTCAATTCACCAAACAACATCATTTTAGATAATGGTTTTTTAATTTCATCGTCTATTACACGTTGTAATGGTCTAGCACCTAATTTAGCGTCAAAACCTTTTGTCATCAAAAATTCTATCGCTTCGTCTGTTGCATTCACTTCTACGTCTTTTTCAATAGTCATAGTGTTCAACTCTTGTAAGAATTTCTTAACAACTGATTTCATCGTGTCTTTACCAAGTTTATCAAATTTTATCACTGCATCAAGTCTGTTTCTGAACTCTGGTGGGAAGAACTTTTTCATTGCGTTTTCATCTTCGCCTGTTCTTTCGCTTGGGCCAAAACCTATATTGTTTCTCTCTTGCTCTTCTGCACCCAAGTTAGAAGTCATAATAAGTGTTATATTTCTACAGTCGGCTTTCTTGCCATTAGATCCAGTCACTGTACCGTAGTCCATCACTTGTAATAACATATTCGATACATCTCTGTGTGCTTTCTCTATCTCATCAAACAATACAACTGCGTGTGGATTCTTTTCTATTTCGTTTATAAACATACCACCACCCATGTTTGAATCTTCGTATCCAACATATCCAGGAGGAGATCCAATCAGTTTTGCGATTGAATGTTTCTCTTGATATTCTGACATGTCAAATCTAATTAATTCAACACCTAGTGTTTTGGCCAGTTGCTTTGCAGTCTCAGTCTTACCGCAACCTGTTGGTCCTAGGAACAAGAAAGATCCAACTGGTTTAGTTAAACTTTTTAATCCTGCTCGGGCAACTAGTATCTTGTCTGTGATAGTGTTTATTGCTTTGTCCTGTCCATAAACCTGCAGTTTCATCTTCTCTTCTAGTGTTTTTAGATTACTTGCTTGTTTCTGAGATAACTGTTCTATACTGATCCCTGTCATAACTGATATTTCATGTATGATCTCCTCATGATCTATCTTGCCATCTTTTACATTATTCAATCTCAATCTTGCACAGGCAACATCTATTACATCAATTGCTTTGTCTGGCAGTTTTTTGTCTGCAATAAATTTAGTTGAATAATCCACTGCATCTTCACATGCCTCGTCAGTGATTGTGCAGTTGTGAAATTTTTCATAATACTGTTTTACACCTTTAAGTATTTTGACAGCAGTTTCTTTTGATGGTTCGCCGACTTGTAGTCTTTGAAATCTTCTCATAAGTGCTCTATCTTTTTCAAAATATTTTCTGTATTCTTCCCAAGTTGTAGATGCCACAACTTTAATTGTGCCTTTTAGTAATGCCGGCTTCAACATATTTGCCATATCCATGTTATTGCCTTGTCCTGTTGCGCCAGCACCAACTATCATGTGTGCTTCATCAATAAACAATATTGTTTTGCCCTTTTGGTCCAATGCGTTCACAATTAGTTTCAATCTCTCTTCAAAATCTCCCCTGAACTTGCTACCTGCTATAAGACTGTTGACGTCTAGACTAAAAACTATATGATCCTTTAGATATTCAGGAATATCTTCTTTGTTCTTTGCGATTCTTCTAGCAAGGCCTTCTACAACTGCGGTTTTACCTACACCCGGATCACCAACTATTAATACGTTGTTTTTATTTCTTCTTGCTAATATCTGCTTCAAATTATTTGTTTCTTCATCTCTACCTATTACCGGATCTATTTTCTTATCAAAGTATTTTTGATTAAGGTTCTCGCAGTAACTTTTAAGTATTCTATCTGCTTGGTTTGGCCTTAGTTTTTGTTCTTGTCCCGCTTGTTGCGGACCACCCATCTGTGCCATTCCCTCATCTAGTATAGTTTCTGTTGATACTAGGTCCATTAAGTCTTGCTTGTTCACTTGGTGTTTCTTTAGGAAGAATGCCGCATAACTTTTCTTTTCTGAAAATATACTGATTAATATATCAATCGAACTCACATCTTGTCTGCCTTGGAACAATGCCTGAGTAAATGCTCTGTTCATTAATCTTTCTAATGAAGCAGTCTTACGTGGCGTCATCGGCTCTTTGCCTTTTGCAATAATGTCATTACACTTTGTATCAAGGTAATCTTCTATATCCTTGATCAACATACCAACATTAATTTTGAAATCGTGTAACACCGTGCCTATTTGTTCATCTTTCACAAGTGCTAACAACACGTGTTCTATTGTAACGTATTCGTGCCTTCTCTTCTCAGCCTCTTTTACTGCGTTTTCGAATATGTTTTCTAGTCCTTCGTTTGCTTCTAACATCTCCACTCCAATCTATTTTGCCCGAATTTATAGCATCGAACGTCTCCACGTCTCTGTCTGTCCAATAGCATTCCTGCTGTATGCCTGCTATCAACCACTCCACATCTTTTTTGCCTATCGGTTGTTTGTATGTGTCGTTTAATAATTTCCATACCTTAGTCGCTTTCGCCCTCTTTACTTTTTGTTTGCCATGTCCCATCGTAATTTAGACACCCTTTGATTAAATGTAATACCCTCAAGGTGATCGCATTCATGCTGGAAACACTTGGATTCCATTGCGTCGAGCCTTGCTGTTTGTTTTGTTCCTTTTGTTGTTTCATATTCTACTTCTACAATTCTTGGTCTTTCTACTTTCAACCATATACCTTTAAAACTTAAACATCCTTCAGTGTCAACAATTTTTTCTTCACTAAAATTAATCACCTTTGGATTCCAAATTATAGCATGTTTTTTAAATGTGTCAAATGTTTCATGCCCGATAGCAAAGAATCTTTTGGTAATGCCTACTTGATTGGCCGCCAATCCCATTCCGCTTTCGTCTAACATTAATTTAACATAATCATGTTCAAATTTTTCTATGTCGTCATACCCTTGGATACTGTCGTCCTTTGTCCAAGCCGAGCTCTTTTGCAGTAGGGTCTCGTGTGGGTATTGAAATACTTGTATCATAAATCTTTAATTTTTTTTAAGTCCTGTGCCGATAGTTGAGGAATCAAAATGTGTATTTTCACATATAGATTACCTCTAATATTTAATGTTTTATGCACAGGCATTCCTCTTCCTTTCACCGATAGTATAGTGCCTGGTTGTGTGCCAGAAGGTACCTTCACTTTTATTATATTATCATCCAGTGTTTTAAGATTAAATTCTGTTCCCCTTACAGCCTGAAAACAATCTAAAGTTTTGTCAGTGTAAAGATCATTACCTTTACGTGTGTAACCGTCAGAATCAAGTACGCTCATTACAACCATTAGGTCTCCTCGTGGCATGTTTTTAATACTGTCATCACCCATGCCTGAAAATTTGAATGTAATACCATGTTGCACACCTGCAGGTATATTGACTGTTGCATATTCATCCCGACCACTTGGCAACTTGTAATTAATTGTTTTTTGGTTGTTCATCATTGCTTCTTTAATGCTTATTGCCATCCTTACCTGAACATTCCTATTGCCTCGTGGTTGCTGTCGAAAGTTTCGAAAATTTCTTTGATTGCCATCCCTGCCAACGTTAAATGTGAACCCTCCGGTATCGCCACCAAAGCCTGAAAAAAAGTCACCAAAGATTTCTTCATTAAAGAAAGGATGGTCGCCTCCTTTTGTTCCACCAAACTTACGCATGGTATCATAATCGTGCCTCTTCTGTGAGTTTTTTAATGTGTCATAGGCTTCGTTGGCCTCTTTAAAAATTGCCTCATTGCCACCCCTGTCTGGGTGTTCTTTTTTTGCAATCTCTTTGAACGCTTTTTTAATTTGTTCATTAGATGCGTCCTCAGACACACCAAGTATGTCATAATAATTTTTCATTTAGTATATTGTATAACAGATTGGCAATCTGTCAATGCGTGGTAATTATTTTTTGATTTCGGTCTTCTTACCGTTTACGTAAAGTCCAAACCAGGCCGCACCAGCACCAACCACAACAGATACGAACCCTGCCTGTGCATTGTTTGGAGCGTCAAGAGCCATGAACCACTGCATGGTATTGTAGAACACCAGTCCATACAGACCCATCATTATTCTTGGAACTGTTCTCCAGTTTGATAGAAACTGTGGTAACTCATCTCTTAAAAATACCCAAACGATTTTGATCAATGCCCAACCGTCTTTGGCACCTTTTTTAACTACGTTGTCTTTTTTTATAATCAGTTTGTCTTCTTTTAATTGTTCAGCCATTATTTTAACTCCGGAATTTTGTTATCTCTTTTTCTGTGTCCATTCCAAGCAACAAAGCCACCTATTCTCAATGACCAATATGCAAGTCTGTTCATTGTGTAGAATCCGTTCACTATCACATTGATGTCTCTGAATATCTCATCCGCTCTCTTCTGCGTAAGATCACCCATTGTGTCTTTCTTGTTTTTCTTCAAGAGTGTTTTGTACTTGTATGCGTAGTCATGAACAAGTCCACCTATCAGAAGCACGCCGACTGGTGAGAAGAAAGTTCTTAGGAACTTAGGAATACTTGCACCATCAAATTGGAACCCTGCTGGGATTACATACTCAGTGCCATCGATGTTATATTTCCAATCATCTGTTAGTATCCAATTCCTTGTCGACAATAACCACATAACAATACCTTTCCAGAATCCTTTACCTTTTGTTTTAATTGGTACAGGTTGTAACTTGGGCATTCCTTTGTAGTAAAATTTTAATTTTGTTTTTGCTCTTTTGTCTGTAAAATTTATAATTGCGGCAATTATTACAACAGCGATTAATACTGTCCATTGCCAAAATTTCATTGCTAATGCTAAAATAAGTTCCATAATTTTTTCCTCTTATTAATAATATACGTATTTATTCGATGTCGCCTTGAACAGTGCCTGCTTTTACTAATTTTTTCCTATTTGCCATGTGTTTGGCTTTAAGTTTTGCTTTGTTCCCACCAAAGTAAGGTACCGCAAATCCTTCTCGACACATAAGTTTTGATACTGGTTTGCCCTTGTACAAAAAGTCTCCGAGTACCCGGCCAAACTTTCCCTTCATGTCTACACCTTTTTTATTGATGGTTGTTTTCAAAACCGTGTCTTTACCTAGTACTCTTTTCAACATGGCCTTACTAGCCAATCCAAATTTCTTTTCTACTTTGTCTCTTGTTCTTGATTCTGGAGTGTCTATGCCCATGATTCTCACACGTTCGTTCTTTTGCCATATGCCAAAGCCTAGATCTATGTCCACGTCTACTGTGTCGCCGTCTATGACTCTGATCACTTTTGCTCTATAGGTCCACATATTACTTCAATATAATTGCTTTGATTGATTTCTCGCCCATGTATATCTCTGTTTCGGCTTGGCCTTTCCAACATTGATATTTCACACTAGCACTGTATTGTCTTTCTGCTTGTCTTTTACCTCGTAGGCACTTTGCCATGTTGTCTTGTATTCGGTGTTCTTTTATCTCACCATTTACAAACATTAACAAGGCTAC
>MDTG01448057.1_pt1 | contig 10498 bp, 13 predicted proteins | sample 811421 | NCBI WGS metagenome assembly MDTG01 (sample SAMN05326645, study PRJNA326480) | marine metagenome | isolation source: seawater | place: Pacific Ocean: South East | collected 2011
ATATAGGTAATCTTTAATTCAATGTCTCAATTAACTATCAAAGTTAGCGCTAAAGGCGAAGCCATGATCGCTACCTTACAAAAAGAAATTTTTAACAGAAGAAGGAAAAAAGTAACTGCATCGCAAGTCGTTGAGACCCTTGTAGAGAGTGGTGCTAAATCACAATCTGATAAGCGTTATGCCGCATCTTGGAAAAACTTAATTAAGGACATAGAGAAAGCTGCAAAAGTTTCTGAGATTCACGGTAACAAGCCTGCAAATATTAGTGCAGACGAATGGGCTCTGATTCTTTCACATCGTACTCGTACAAAGACTAGTGCTAAGAAATCATCTGCAAAATCAGTAACTAAAAAGTCGTTAGCTAAAAAAGTAGTTGTAAAGAAAACTACAGTAAAACCTATAGCTAAAAAGACAGTTGCAAAGAAATCAGGAGTTAAAGCTTTACCCTCAAAGAGCGCTTCAACAACAAAAATTAAGGCTAATAAAGTTAAGACAGCTGTTAAGAAAGTAGCTTCTGCTCAGGCTAAAAAAGCAAAAACTAGCACTAATTCAAAGACCAGGCTTATAGCTAAAGCTGTTTCAGGCAGTACTAATAAGCGTGTAAGAAAAGTAGCGCTAAAGAAGTAAAAGCATAGGAAAAGCCATATCCGCAGTAGCAGCTTGAAAGGTTCAAATGCTTTTCTCTGGCTGTATAGTCGAATTTAAGAATTTAGGATCCTAATCCGACATTACCTTTTTTATAACCTTGGCAGTAATACTTGGCGTGGTAGTAGTAATTAGTGATCCTAGCTTCTTTTCCCTCTGGCCAATCGATTCTTAGATTGCCCAACTTTAATTCTCTTGCTGCTTTTTCTCCTGAAATCAAATCTGCGCTAAGACGACCGCATATATCATTAACTTTTAAGTTTCTCGCTGAAGGTCCTCTGACATAGCCTGCAAAAAGCGCCAGGAATATTCCAAGGGTTACAAACCTTCGGTGGTTTCTCCACCACTCATAACTATTGAGATTAAGTTTCTTTTTTAAATCCATGTTCATGTTTATAAACAAAAGTTTTGTTTAACTTAGGATAATAATTCTCTTACTTAATGTATAACAATCATGATTGAAATCTACAATCATATTTTGGCATTCATTTAATTATTTTTTTTTAATGGGATTTGGCTTTTATAACTTCTAGTAGTTCTATATGACTATTTTTACTTAGGTGGTTTTCTTTAAACTAATCACTCAATTTTTATCGTAAATTTAAATATCTTAATTTTTTCATTTTTGGCATTCGTATATTCAGCATATTCAGCAAGTACGATTAAATTAGATATCTAGTTTATTTCAGTAATGGTTTTAAGGGTTTCAAAAGATGATTGGCAATATTTCGCACCTTTTTTGGTTTGCACAATTTGTTTTGTTGCCACAGACTTTTTTGGAATATTAGAAAAGACTTCTTTTGCCTATTGGTCAGGTCGTTTGTCATCAGAGCCATACAGAATTATTACCGCCCATTTTTTTCATGGAGATATTAACCATTTACTAGCAAATGTTTCTGGAATAATCGTAGTTAGGTACTTTCTAAAAGCTCTAAGGCTAAGAAGTGATTATTTTATGTATGCGATCATTACCTTATTGATTCCTCTCCAGACATTAATTAGTTGGTATGTAGATGTTTTTGTTTTTAAAAATCCAATGTCATTATCTATTGGTTTTAGTGGAATTCTTTTTGGAATAGATGCCTTTATTTTGATGACTACGAGATGTGGAAAAAAGAGATTTCTTTTCATTAAATGTGAAATGAAAAAAAATCTTAAACTGTTTAGATCTATTTCTTTGCTTACAGGAATTGGTATTATTTGGTCATTTCTGCCTGGAATAAGCTTGTTAGGGCATATGTCGGGGTTGACCGCTGGATTCCTTCTTTTTTGGCTCTGAATCATTCAAATTATCTATTCAACTAATTCTGATAAAAAAGTAGCTAATTTCGTAAATATTGTCACCATAGACAATGACCGTTAGGGATTTAATTACATGAAATACTAATAGTTCTATATTTCTTATGACGAATTAGACAATCCTGAATATCCCATAGGCGAGTAAACATTTAAGCCCGAATTGATTTAGATGTTTTCTTATGTTATTTAACTTGATAAACTTTTGATCTTCCATTGCACTTGCGTACAGCCCATTCTATTGGAGACTTTATACTTTCTTGTTCGACGCAGATGGTTTGATAATTAGCCCATTTAGCTATTGGACCTAATCTTATGGCAATTAGTGCCAGGCTAAACGCACATAAAAATGCACATAAGAGCAATGCTATGCCAGTAAATAGATCATTAAACTTAAACTTCATTTCACTCATTTTGAAGTTCATGTTTTTCTTGGTTTCGCTCATAGAAATAACTTGTGGAAGAAAAGCCTAAATATTGAAAGTCGAATTTGGATTACCTTTTTATGTTGGCATAGCTAATTCAAATTGACTGACTTCTATATAGATTTATTTATTTATCGTTAACGTTCTTGAAGCTCTTTTAAGTTTCTCCAATTAATTCTCTGCATTAAACATCCGTTTGTCATCATTTACTCTCACTACTCTAAATGGCAAAAGTTAAAAAGTTTGAGTCTCTACTCTTTAAAAAAAAATAGAGAAGAGGTTGTTGAAGAATCACCAATGACAATGGTGATAACAGTCAACCTTCCAAAGTTGATTTGCGATTCATTAATGGTGTTGCCAAGGTACTAATTTTTATCAAAAAGTTGATATGAGAAAATGTTTTGATTATTTATGAATTTTTATTGTTGAGAAGACACCTAGTTAAATAAATTAAATCTATTATTTCTTTCCTATCGTAAGAAGCTTGATCTTTTTCTTTTACACCACTTCCTTCTTCTAAGCCTTGAATTTTTAACTTTTCTCTAATTAATACTTTCCTCTCTTCACTTGTAAGCCTCTTAAAATGTTTTCTACGTTCTTCAGGGTTCTCTTTCTTTCTCACTGGTTTCATCTTTTACTAATTAATTATTAATGATATGAATTTTTTTCAAACTTTAAATCTCTTCTTAATTTTTTTTAAGAGTAAATTAAAGATTTTTCTCTAGACCTTGTTTCTAAAGAAGGTAATTGGTTTTAGTAATACTGAGATCTAATATCTTATCTATCTTAATACCTTCTCAAATCTTAATGAATTAGCAAATCTTTTAGAGAATGTTATTTCCATTAATTGAGCTATTTAATTTTAATGGCTCTATTTGAATATCAATTTTTAACTTGAGCAAATAAATTTCTATTAGGTTAATCACACACGTGATTCATAGTGTTAAATCAAAATCGAGTAGTTTTTTTAATCAATAACTGTTTTCAAGTAAAAAACTATGAGCGAAAAAGTTTTTCTAAATCTTGCTTAGCTTTTTCTAATTCACTTACTTTGTTTGAGGATGCTTTTTGCCCCCATTTGTCTAATTCTCCAGTTCGACCATTCTTAATTGTCATCCTTACCCACCAAAATTGAAGGCTAATGAAAATAAGACCAAATAAAATCAACTCATGTGTTCCTTGTTTCATGCCACGTTACTTTTTTAAGTTTGAATTTTCAAATCCATATCGTATTCACTCCTGAGGATCCACCTTTGTTATTTTAATATTTAATCCAATGTATAGAAGAACACCTCCAATAATGGGAGACCATAGCCCCCAATGATTTAAATCATGCGATTGAAGAAATTCCATTTACTCCTCATTTCTTCTGACTTTAACTTGATTTGTTTGATATTCTGATACTCATGTATTAGTAATATATAAAAAAAAATGATTTGGAAGGTGAATAAGATACTGCAACTAAGCCAAATGATCAAAAATGAATTCTATAATCCCTGTTATAACTGCATGTTTTTTGTTCCCAGCCTTTAGATATTAAAAGATTTTATTATAAACTTAATTCGTTAAGAATCCCTGCAATATTTAATTTGGTTTTAATTGAAAGGGTTTTTGATTTTTAGTTAGTAAATGTATTTTACCGATACCTAGTCAATCACATCAAGTTTTATCTCTTTCAGATGCCGTTTCTTATGCTTATTAAATATGTGTTAAGCCAAACATTATCCCTTTAGAGATTGCCCATCCAATACCAAGACAGATGAAAACTGTAAAAAGTGTTTTTAAAAGGTCCATTTATTTTTAATCCCTACCATATGCAGTTCTTACTGAACTTGAAAAAATGAACTGAACACCGTCATTAGATGAGCCTAGGTTTTGAATTAGCCTTGAAGTAGCAAATCTTGATTGATTAGAGGAATTAATCGACTGGTATTTTAATTCTGGTGATTTTGTGGCTGCTGTTCTCTTTGTTGTTGCTCTTGATGCAGTGGCTGAAGTCATTTAAAAAAATAATTAATTAATTACAACTTAGACAAACTCTATTAAATGTTCGATACTTGTAAACTTTTTAAATTCTTAAAATTAAGAACCAAGTTGGGATAGTCATGAGTGCGCTGATAGTACTAAAGACCACTAGAGATGTTATTTCCTCATTATCACGAGATGATGCCTGTGATATTAAAAAAACTGATATCGCTGTGGGGGCAGCCGCTTGAAGAACAAATGCATCGCGCATGATGCTCGGTAATCCTATTATTGAGGAAATTATTAACATGACAATTGGTAATCCAATCAGTTTCATGATTAATGCATTTTTAATAGATATTATTTGGGTTTTAATTTTTGATAGACTCGACTTTCTTAACCAGCCAAGGCGCATTCCCACGATTATCAGAGCTAATACAATCACAATTCGTGAGGGTATCCAAAGTAAGGATGTTATTTGTTCATTCCATGGAGATAACTTAATGATTAAGGCTCCAATTATTCCTTTAACAACAGGACTGCTAGATATTGCTTTGATGAAATTCTTCCAATAATTCTTACGACTAAATTCATCTGAACTATCTGTTAATAGCATTGGTCCCAGACTCCATATGACTAAGGTTGCACCTAGGTCAAAACCTATGCTGTAAATCAGAGCATGATTTGGAAGTAATGTTAGTGATACCGGTATGCCAAAATATCCTGTATTTCCAAATCCGCTCCCTAGTTGAAGAGATCTGTTAGGTATGTATTTTTTCGCAACTGGGAGATAATTTAATATAGTCATTAAAAAACTGATAGCTACCAATGCTATTCCAGCTGATTTGATTAGTTGGAAATCTAGTCCGGATTTTAGTAATAGCCCCATTAAACTAACTGGAATCCCAAAGTTAATAAGTAGACGAGAAATTTTCTTTGTTAAATTCTTATTGAAGCTTTCCAGTATATAGCCCATTACCAAGCATGGAATTAACTCAATAAAAAGGTAAATAATTTTCAATTGATTAAATAGAAATGGCTCTTCTTGTCGATTAATTATGACTTGTATTATGTACTTATTCAGTTGTAGTGGTTTAGCACTAATTCAAGCATTTTCTTTAAACATGGTGGAGCTCAATAATTTTGTTGTGGATTGAGACAACAACTTTTCTTAATATTCTTTTGAATAAAATTTATTCTACTCTTCATCAGACAAAAGTATTTCTTATCTCATGCGTTTAGGCTTTTAAAGCTGTATTGAGAACAAAAATATGGATAAATGTATAAAGAAGAAACGGCAAATAAGATATGCGAGTCGAGAAAGTATGAGTTTGTTTTCCTTCTCTCGGCATAAAGCATTTATCAAAGCAATAAATCTATAAATATTATTTCTTTGGGCTTTTGGACTGCTGATGATCCATTCAAGGTTGTTTGTTTTGTATTGATACCATACGAACAAGAATTAATTGTAATCGCTCTGGTTAAACCTATCAAAAAAATTAAAGATGTTTATGCTGTTTCTCCCACTAGTGTTAGACGTTGGAGTTTGGTCTGATTATTCTTTGGTCATTCTTATAATTTTGTATGTCTTCTATTGTTACATCAGTTTTTACTTTTAAGGTTGAAAGCACTTTTGAAGAGTGGGCTGCCATTTTTGACAGCAAAGAAGCTATGAAAAGGCATACCGAATTTAATATTACGCCCTTATATAGAGGTGTAAGTAAAGATGATCCTAAAAAAATAATTGTTATCCATCAGCACCCAGAAGGTAATATTCAGAAATTCTTTGAAGCTAATGAAGCTTGGATGGCAAGCCACAGAGTCGATTTACCCACAATGCAACAGACAGCTTGGACCTGGACGGACTGTGTGCAGTCCTAAGTTGCAGAAACTAATTTGGCAGTTTCATTATTTATAGACTCTCACCCCTCTACTAAGTTCTAAAATCTGCTCGCGAGGATGATCATCATTTTAAGCTTTTTTATCTGAGTTGTTTTTAGATCAATACGCATATAATCATCATTTCCTATGACTTGGTTTGGACTTATCGATATGTAACTTGTTATGTGTAGATTTAAACCTATATTGATTCTTTAATTAGTAGCAGTAAATTCATTGTTAACTTTTCTTCAATTGATTTATACTTAATAAATTTATTTATTTATTTTATTTCACATTTCCTTTTTCCAAAGAGCTAATCCTCCTCCTTTTCCCCTTGCTGATAACCATCTACCTTTTTCATCCATAGCGATTAAAGCAAAAAATGGCCTTTTCTTTTGCTCAGTTGTTGGTAAAGATCGATTGATGATTGTTATTGAGGCAAGTTTGATTTGAATGCAGTCGAACGAAAAGGGTAATAATGGTTGTTTCCTTTCTAAGTTTGCTATCCCACTAAATTTTAGTGATAGTAATCCAAATTGAATTGAGTTGACGATTGTAAATCGTTCACCTTCTAGAGGTTGTGTATCCTTTCTCAACTCTAAGCTTGCTGAAAGTACTTGTAATAAAGTACTTGAAATGGAGTCTTCTTTATCTGATCCTTGTTTCCAAACCTTATCAAATCTCCATAGACCTAATAGAGAGCTAAATTCAATTCCACTACCATCTACTCTTGCTGATTTTTCTAATTCTATAAGTTCTTCTAGAGAGGGATGATTCATTTTGTTCTCTAACATTGCTATTCTAAATCTAGTCACGTAAGTCTAAACAGATATAGCTCGTCCAGTGTTTTAGTCTTCAATATTCTTCCATTTATAGGGATTTTTGATATTCCTAAAAGCACAAGTGTTCATATATTTACTTTTGATATCTAAAGTTTTATATTAAACTGATGACTATTTAAAGACTTTCTTTCAAAATTGGATAATACTTTCAAATTTAGTTCTTAGTTTGTCTAAAGAATTAAAAGTAAATACGTCTCTCCTGACAGTTGGTCTAAATTTGTTTTTGCTTGTTTTTCTACTTTTAGCTATTTAATTCAGAATAGTAAAAGTATGGACTGTGCTTAATCTTTTTGCTTTAATGAAGTGTTAATAAAATTCAAAAATGACTACCATTAGAGAAAGAATTAATTCACATCTCCCGATCGTACTTCAATTGTTAAGTACCGCATCTTTGGTTGTAATTGCGCTCACTGCTATTTGTGGATCTCAATCATTGAAGAAATTATCTACTGCTCATGAACTACCTGGTTCGGTAGAAGTGCATCATGAACATAGATGATATGTATTCGTCTAACCAGAGGGTAGGGCTTGTAAAGCCTTTCCCTTATTGGAATTTTCATAGCAAGCTTAATTGACTCGTGTCAGGTTGGTTGATTAATTCAGCTTTCCATTCTTTATGGTTCCATTTATTCATTAGTGGCTTTAGTCCTTTAAGTTCATTTGTACTTTTGACTGATGAGATCCATTCTTCTTCTAGACCATTAGGAATGACTACTGGCATACGGTTGTGAAATTGTTTAACTAATTCATTCGGTTTGGTAGTTAACACACAACAGCTCTCTATCTCACTTCCTTCTTGAGACATCCATCTACTCCAAAGCCCACCTAGCCAGAATGTTTGAGAATCTTTTCTCCTGATTAAGTGACCTTTTTCTAAAAATCCACTTGCTGGTATCAAACATCTCTTGTGTCTCCAGCTTCCTCGAAACAGTTTCTTCTCTTCAACACTCTCTGATCTTGCGTTAAATGGTTTTGGCCTTGATTTGTCGAATGGGTCTTTGCTCCACTCTGAAATAAAGCCCCAAAGCATTATTGAAGTTTGTGTTTTCCCTTCATTCTTAAGAACCAGTATCGGAGAACCTGGCTTGATTAATGTTTGTTTTTCGTACCTTTCACTCAAGCCTACGGGCATATCTTTTTTTAAAATATCTGGTAGATTTATGAAATTGGTTTTTAGCTCGTATCTTCCGCACATACCTTTAAAACCTTTTAGCCACTTTAATGAGATGAGTTAATGACATTACCAATATTTTAAAATAATGGCAATGAACCTTGAGTGAGTTCGTCTTTTAGTGAACCTGCTGAAGAAATAAATTTTGAATACTGATCAGAGTAGGCGCAGTTCTTGCAAGATATATTCGATTCTGGAATTTCATGGTTATTCATCACTTCCACCATTTTATCAAGTTGATTCTCTATCCAATCATTTCTCCATTTGTATGGAACAAGATATTCGTCAAAACGCATATTTTTATTAAATTCTTCTACATCTCTTTTTGCATTGCAAACTAGAAAATATGAGGTTGAGGAAACACGAAAACCCATACCAGTTAATAAGTAAGCATAAAAATCCATTTGAATTTTATATGCTTCATGAAATGGATCATCTAAATATTCTTTCTTATCTACGCGTCCATTTTTTGCTTGTGATTTGTAGTCCACAACTATGAGTTGTTTTGTTAAAGTGTCTAGCCATATATCGTCTACTCCTCCCGTCAAAATAATGCCAGTACTTTTATAGCGCAGCATTAATCCGCGATTGAGAGAGTTTCGCCAGTTATCTATTTCTGGATGATCAAAGGGAACAATATGAGATAGTCCATTAGATACACATATTCTGTGTGGGATTTGTTCTTTTCTGCAATAGTCAAACTCTTTTTTTAGTAACAAGTCTGTTGTTTCATTTAGAGTCCACCCAGGGGTTCCCGGTGGATCAAGCCCTTTTACCCGATCAAGGTAAAAACACCTCTTGCATGTTAGGAAATTTGAGAAACGACCCCTGCTAATTTTAAAATCTTCTTTTTGATTAGGCTTATAGCAAGAGGAAATACGACTTCGTAGACCTGTAGCTTCAATTGGTTCTTTTTTGCTATTCCTTTTGAGATCAATCATTTTGTGTGAATGAGATTAATGATTTTTCAATTAAAGTTTTTAAATTGTCTATGAGCGAATTTCATGAATTTGTTTTCTATGTTAGCTTTTTTATTTTCCTATTTTTTTTCTATAGATCAGAAGTTATCCACAGCTCGTCGTTTCTAAATAATTCTCAAACGTCTATTAAAACCCATTTTCAATAAAAAAGACCCTAGGTATGGTGTCCTACGGCCTGGGTGATGGGGATACTATTTCTAGCTCTCTTTGACATATAAATCAACCCCCCCCTACAAATAGTGTCCCTTGTTTTCTTTCGTTGAAGATATGGTGCCTAAAAGTTGCGAAATATGTTTTGCTTGATTATTATCTTTAAAAGCTGGGTGATGGGGATCTTTCAGCTCACGAAAAAGCCCTCTTGCAAGAGGGCTTTTTTATTTGGAGAATAAATTTTGGATAACCTTAACCGCCTTTATTTTTATCAAGGTATGGCCAATTATCTAAATATGTTACGTTCCAAATAGTGGAACTTTACCCAATTAATTATTTTTAAAGCTAGACGACTTGACAATATCTATAGCCTCTTGTTGGCACAAATGTACTACTAGTGATAAATGGCTCCATCTGCTTCGCCTTATTCTGTTTTATCGCTGAGGATTTGGGCTATTATTTCTTGCCTCGTTGGTCTTGGGCAATCCCTACGTCTAGCTCCAAAGAGAATTGCTCCTATAAGATCTTCGGCAAAAAATAAGAGTAGAAGTTTATTGAAAAAGGTCTTTTCGGACGGTCATGTACAGCTCTCATTTGCCTGATATGTCAACATTTTTCTTATCTCATCTATCAATAGATAAAATATTTTATGCTTTTTATCTTGGAATACCTCCTTTCAGAAATAAGGTACATTCGATTTTTCCTTGCAATCTTTATGTCCTGCTGCTCAAGATAGAGATTGTTTTGTGTCAACGTCGGGCGTGATGCTATTAGTATGTACGACTTGCTTTAGCGTTAACGTGAGCAATGTTAAAGGATATAAGAGATGTTCAGAACTTCATTACTTATCTGTCTGTTCGCAGTTACTTTTGGTCCTATCTAGGTACGACTTATTCGGTTTTGCTTGTCAATATGGAATTAAACAACTCTGGAAGTTTTAAGTTAATTTAAAATTTTCACCAATAATTTTCTAGATATATGAAAATTTAGTAGTCGATCAACCATTGACTATTGAATTAAATACCCTATATGTGATAGATGTAGTAAGAAAGTAATTATTGAGTTATGTCTCAGTTATCAATCAAAGTTAGTGCTAAAGGTGATGCCTTGATCGCTACCTTGCAAAAGGAGATCTTTAACAGA
>MDTG01101504.1_pt1 | contig 10497 bp, 9 predicted proteins | sample 811421 | NCBI WGS metagenome assembly MDTG01 (sample SAMN05326645, study PRJNA326480) | marine metagenome | isolation source: seawater | place: Pacific Ocean: South East | collected 2011
AGTCGTCCACTATCCTTGAGACAAGCGCTCAAGTGGGGCGTTTCACGACGCATTAGGTTTCCCGCTCGAGGGCGGGCCTACTCACCTGCGCCGTTTCCCGCCCCTGGTTTCGTAATTAGGCTCAAGGGGAACCGGGAGACCGTCGAACACGGCAGGAATGCCAGCAACTAGATGGTACGCCCGGCACGGGGTGCTGACAAATAGCGTGATGCAATCAGGTGGATTGGCGATTCAACGACTTGGCGGCTCATCGCCGGAGGCCATCGTGGCTTCGATCATGCGCTGGAGATCGGCCAGGCGCTGTTCGACCTCGTCGGGTGTCGTGGCCGGTGTGCCGGCCTGCCGAGCCTGTAGATCCAGCAGTTCCCGGGTGATGTTCAACGCCGCCATGATCGCGATCCGTTCATTGCCCAGAGCCTTGCCGTCGCGCTGGATGGCTTCCATGCGCGCGGATAGGTACTCGGCCGAATTGAGCAGCGTCTCGCGCTCGTCGTCGGGGCAGGCGATGGGGTAGTCACGCCCCAGGATACGAATCGTCAGTGCCTTCGAGGGCGTATCGAACGGGCTCACGAGGAGGCTCCCGATGTATCGTCGGCATCGGTCGCCCGAGGCGCGGCCCGGCTCTCGATCTGGGTTTCGGCTTCGAGTGCTCGAATGCGCTCGATCACGTGGGCCAGTCGCGAGCGCACCTCCTGGTTGCGCTGTACCTCGGCGGCGTGCGTGGCCACGAGGGCTTCATGATCGGCCTTGAGGGTGTCGTAGGCACGCACCAGATCGCTTACGCGTCGTTCGAAGGTGTCGATATCGAATACGGTCATGCCGGAGGCCGTGGGCACGAAAGTGAACCGCCAGTCTAGACAAAAACAACGCCCCGTGACGAACCCGCCCGACAAGAAAAACCCGGCGCGTGGCCGGGTTTTTCGATTTGGCGTGTCTGACGGCGGGTTATTCGATCAACAGGAACAACGCACCGCGACCGCGCCGGACATGCAGCAAGAGCTGCTTCTGGTTGGCGCTGGCCAGCTTTTGCAGGTCAGCCATGTTCTGTACGTTCTGACGATTGACCGAGGTGATCACATCACCCGGGCGCAGGCCGGCACGCGCTGCCGGGCTGCCACGCTCGACGCTTTGAACCTGCACGCCGGTGACGTCGCCGGCCAGCGGACTGTCTTCGCCGAGAGGGCCGAACGTCGCGCCCTGCAGGCCTTCGGCCAGGTTGGCACCGCCGGCGGCGTTGCCGGCAGCCATCTTGGCCGCGTTACCCAGTGTGGCCGTCACCTCTCGTTTCTTGCCGTCACGCACGAGCGATATCTCGACCGTGTCGCCCGGTGAGCGCAGGCCGATCGCATTCTGCAGATCCGAGAAGTTCTCGATCGATTCGCCGTTGATGGCGGTCACCACATCACGCTCTCGCACGCCGGCTTTTTCTGCCGGCGAATCGGGCATGACCTGGGCGATGACCACGCCTTCGTCGATCTTCAGGTCGAAGGCATCGGCCAGCTCGGACGTGAGGTTCTGGCCCACCACGCCGAGCATGCCGCGTTTGACCTCGCCGTTCTTGATGAGCTGACTGGCCACCGACTGGACCAGATTCGACGGAATGGCGAACCCGATCCCGATATTGCCGCCGGTCTGGGACAGGATCTCGCTGTTGATGCCCACCAGCTGACCGGACAGATTCAAAAGCGCACCGCCCGAGTTGCCCGGGTTGATCGAGGCATCGGTCTGGATGAAGTTCTGGTAGCGGCTGCCTTCGCCGCCGCGCGGCGTGCCGATATGCCGGCCCAGGCCCGAGACGATGCCGGAGGTGACGGTCTGGCGCAGGCCGAAGGGGTTGCCTACGGCGACCACGAAATCTCCCACGCGCAGCTGGTCGGAATCGGCCATCTGCAGGGCGGTCAGGTCATCGGCCTTGATCCGGATGACGGCCAGATCGGTTGCCGGATCGGTGCCCACGACCGTGGCGTTGAACTGGCGGTTATCGTTGAGCCGGACCTCGATCTTCTCGGCATCGCGCACGACGTGATAGTTGGTGACCAGATAGCCCTTGTCGGCATCGATGATCACGCCCGAGCCGGTGGCCGTCGGGTGATCCATCCGGGGCTGCTGCTGTGGCGGCGCGTTGAAGAACTGACGAAAGAAGGGGTCGTTGAATAGCGGGTTGCTGCGCTGCGGCGTGGCCTTGCCGGTCACGACCACGTTGACGACCGCGGGCAGGGTCTTGTCCAGCATGGGTGCCAGCGATGGGTCATCGCCGGAGAGCATGCCGCTCGGTATCGATGCCTGAGCGCTCGTGCCAATCAGCGCGACAAGCATGAGAAACAAGACGCGATAGCGTGTTAACGCGAGTTGGTGCATAGACTAGATCTCATCGGTCCGGTTTATCGTGACGCAGGCCGCCTACGACAGCCGCGTGCCCCCAGGGTCTGTCGCCATTGCGTACGAGCGCCGCGTTGGCGCCCAAAATCTGGCCAGGCAAGGCGCGAGCCGAGGATCGTGGCGTGCCACGGTCGAGGTGAGCAACGCCCAGTGGCCAGATTTCGGGCCCAACTTTTCGGGACAAGCGCTGTTTGGCGCTGACTCGTACGAAACGACAACAGACCCTTGCCCTGCGACAGCGACCGGGCCGATAAGTTTCGCGCGAGTGCTCAGCCGATGCGTGCTTTGGCCATCCCGCGTTCCTCGATCAGGCGTGCATGAAGCCGGCTGGCCCGGCCCATCATGCGGCTCACCAGCCCTGTCCGGCTCTGGTGGGTGATGGCATAGACCGGGCGCTCGGCGCGGGCTGCGGCCAGCATCAGGTCATCGCCCGTGGCGATGTCATCGACCAGGTGCCGATCGATCGCCTGGCGGCCATACCAGTGCTCGCCGGTGGCCACGGCATCGATATCCAGGCTGGGCCGATGCTCGGCCACAAAGGTCTTGAACAACCCGTGGGTGTCATCGAGTTCCTGGCGGAACTTCTCGCGATCGGCTTCATTGTTTTGGCCGAACATGGTCAGCGTGCGCTTGTGATCGCCGGCGGTATGCAGCTCGACGTCGATATGCCGCTCATCCAGCCAGCGATGAAAGTTCGGCAGCTGGGCCACCACGCCGATCGAGCCGATGATAGCGAAGGGCGCGGCCACGATCCGGTCGCCCACGCAGGCCATCATGTAGCCGCCCGAGGCGGCGACCCGATCGACCGAGACGGTGAGCTTGATGCCCGCCTGGCGCAGACGATCAAGCTGTGAGGCCGCCAGGCCGTAGCTGTGCACGAGCCCACCGCCGGACTCCAGGCGCAGCAACACTTCGTCGTGCTCGCCGGCAACCTGTACCAGCCCGTTGATCGACTCGCGCAGTTGCTCGACCGCCGAAGCCCGGATATCGCCGTCGAAATCGAGTACGAACAGACGCGACGTATCAGCGGGCTGCTTGGCCTTGGCGCGTTTCTTGGCCTGAGCCTTGCGTTTCTTGGCCCGAGCCTTGGCCTCGGCCTTGGAATCCATCGCCCCGGCCAGGGTGTCGGCCAGCTGGGTCAGGCGCTCGTTGACACGTTCGATCCTGAGCGAGGATTTCTTCTCGGCGCGGGCAGCCGAGAGGCTCGAGGCAAGAGTGCCCATGACCAGCAAGACCGCGATGACGAGCGTCGCCGTCTTGGCCAGAAACAGGCCGTAATCGGCGGCAAGTTCGATGACTATATCCATCAGACCCAGCCCGCCAGTTCTTCCCGAATCAGACGCGTGAACATCTCGATATGATCGTCTCGGTCGTTGAGTGCGGGGATATAACGCAGGGCTTCACCGCCATTGTCCTCGAAGTACTCGCGGTTTTCTTCCTTGATCTCCTCGAGGGTTTCCAGGCAGTCGGAGGAAAAGCCGGGGCACATGACATCCACGGTATGAATATCATCGGACTTGCCCCAGGCCTTCATGGTTTCGTCAAGATAAGGCTGCAACCACGGCTCGCGGCCGAAACGGCTCTGAAAACAGACCTTGTAATCATTGCGCCCCAGGCCCAGCTCGGCAGCCAGCAGACGGGCCGTCTCGCCGCAGTCGCGGGGATAGGGATCACCCTGTTTGACATAGCGCTTGGGGATACCGTGAAAGCTCATCACCAGCTTGTCGGCGCGCCCGTGCGCCTCCCAGTGCTCGCGCACCGAATTGGCCAGTGCCCCGATATAGCCGGAATCCATGTGATAGCGGTTGATCTGGCGCAGCCGTGGCGGTTCGGGCCAATCCTCGAGTACCTCGCTGACCTTGTCGAAGGTCGTGGCCACGGTGGTTGCCGAATACTGCGGGTAGGCCGGAAACACCAGCACTTTCTTGCAACCCGCGGCATGCAGCTCTTCCAGGCCGGCCTCGATCGACGGGTTGCCATAGCGCATGCCCAGAGCCACGACGACCGGCGTTTCCAGCTGGGCATCGAGTTTGGCCTGAATTCCCGCCACCTGGCGCCGGGCATAGACGACCAGCGGCGAGCCTTCATCCATCCAGACCGAGCGATAACCCTCGGCCGACTTTCTTGGGCGCAGGGTCAGAATCACGCCGTAAAGCAGCGGCAGCCAGATCGCGCGGTTGAGGTCGATCACGCGCGAATCGGACAGAAACTCGCGTAGATACCGACGCACGGCCGGCGTGGACGTATCGTCCGGGCTGCCCAGGTTGGTAAACAGCACGCCGACCGGCGTTTGATCCTGGCGGCTCATTTCGATCAATCCTTGCTATGGGTTGGGCGATATCGATTTGCAATCGTTATACTTGGGTTGGCGCGCCCTGGATGCAAGGCGCGCCGATCGACTATACCCGGAGGGCTGTCGCCCCAAGATACGCCGGTCCGTCGGGTCGGGTAGTGGAGCCCGCGCCGGCGGCGCCATGTGGCGGGCCTGGCACATCCGGTACGGGACTGCGACGGTCTGTTCGATGACGACACGCCTCTAGCCGAAATACCGCCGGGTGAGCCGGAATACGACCGGTGACAGCAACAGCAGGGCGATCAGGTTGGGTATGGCCATCAGTGCGTTCATGACGTCGGCGATCAGCCATACGATATCGAGCTGGGCGATCGCACCGACAAACACGGCAATGACCCAAAGCACGCGGTAGGGCGTGATCACCCAGCTGCCCAGCAGATATTCCGCGGTGCGTTCGCCGTAATAGCTCCAGGCCAGCATGGTCGAGAACGCGAACACCACCAGGCCGAAGGACACGATCGCCCCGCCCGGGCCGGGCAGTCCGCTGGTGAAGGCTTCGGCGGACAGTGCGGCCCCGGTCGAGCTGCTGTCCCAGGCGCCGGTGGCCACGATGACCAGTGCCGTCAGACTGCACACGATGATGGTATCGATGAAGGTGCCCAACATCGCCACCACGCCCTGACGCACCGGGCTGTCGGTACGGGCCGCGGCATGGGCGATCGGCGCGCTGCCCAGCCCGGCCTCGTTGGAAAAGATGCCGCGGGCCACGCCAAACCGGATGGCCATCAGCACGCCGGCCCCGGCAAAGCCGCCGGCTGCGGCCGTGCCGGTGAAGGCATCGGTCACGATCAGCGAAAACGCCCCCGGCACGCCCTCGATATTGAAGGCCAGCACCGCAAGCGCGCCCACGACATAGACCACGGCCATGAACGGCACGAGCTTTTCGGTCACCCGGGCCAGACGTTGCACGCCGCCGAGCACCACGATCGCCACCCCGGCGGCCAGCACCAGGCCGGTCAGCCAGGTCGGCACGGCAAGGCGCGACTCGGCCAGTACCTGAGACACCGAATTCGACTGCACGGTGTTGCCGATGCCGAAGGCGGCAATCGTGGCGAACAGCGCGAACAGAAAGGCCAGCCAGCGCCAGTTGTCGCCCAACCCGTTGCGGATATAGTACATCGGCCCGCCGACGTGCTGTCCTGTTGCGTTGGTCTGGCGATAATTCACGGCCAGCACGGCTTCGCCGTACTTGGTGGCCATGCCCACCAGCGCGGTCACCCACATCCAGAACACGGCCCCCGGCCCCCCCAGATGAATGGCCGTGGCCACGCCGGCGATATTGCCCGTGCCCACGGTCGCCGACAATGCGGTGGCCAGCGCCTGGAACGGCGTGATGTCACCCGGCTGGCTGGTCTGACGTCGCCCGGCGAACAGCATGGCAAAGCCATAGAACAGCTTGCGCTGCGGGATGCCGCGCAAGCCCAGCGTGAGATAGACGCCCGTGCCCAATAGCAGTGCGAGCATGACCGGGCCCCACACCCAGCCGGAAATCGTGGATAACAAATGCGTGACCGCGTCCATAAAGCCCCCTTTGGTTTGAATGCGAGCGCGGGCCCGGCCGGGCCCGCGCGGTCGTCGTCTAGCCGATCAGTCCCTGCACCAGAATCCAGCCGATGCCCAGCGGTGCCACGAACCGCAGCACGAACAGCCAGAATGCGGCCCAGCGCGGCGCGGACTGGCCGGCCGGCGAGAGCGCTTCGGCCGCCCTGGGCCCCACGACCCAGCCCATGCACAGCGCGGTCAGCAACCCGCCCAGTGGCAAGGCGATCGAGCTGGTCACATAATCCAGCAGATCGAAGAAGCTCATGCCGAAGATCTTGGCGCCGGCCAGCAGGCCGAACGATAGCGAGGAGGGAATGGCTAGCAAGAACAGTGCCACGGACGAGCCGATCGTTGCCCTGGGCCGGCTGAATCCGTATTCATCGACCAGATAACAGACCACCGCCTCGAGCAGCGATACCGCCGAGGTGAGTGCCGCCACCGCCAACAGCGAGAAAAAGGCCACGCCGAACAGCGCGCCGCCCGGCATGGCAGCAAAGACCGCCGGCAGCACGAGAAAGGTCGCCCCCGCGCCGCCGTCGCCCGGCGACAGTCCGGCCGAGAACATCGCAGGCAGCACCATACAACCGGCCAGCACGGCGATCAGCGTATCCAGCGAGACCACCGCGAACGCATCGGCCGGCAGATTGCGCTCGCGCGGCATGTACGAGCCATACGTCACCATCGCGGCCATGCCCAGCGACAATGAAAAGAACGCCTGGCCGATGGCTGCCGTCAGCGTCTCGCCGGTGACCCGGGAGAAATCGGGCACGAAGAAGAACTCGAGTCCTGCGCCTGCTCCGGGCAGCGTCACCGCGCGAACCACCAGCGCGACCAGAAGCACGAACAACACCGGCATCAACAGCTTGGAGGCTCGCTCGATGCCGGAGCCCACGCCGCCGATGACCACCGCCGCACAGGCCACGGTGAACGCCCCGGCATAGAGGATCGGCTGGATCGGGCTGCCGATCAGATCATTGAAGGTGGCCGACAGGGTTTCGCTGTTGGCCGTGGCCAGAGCCCCCGAGGCCTCGAAGCCGATATACGCCAGCGTCCAGCCGGCCACCACGACATAGAACGAGTCGATCACGAACGCCGTCAGCACCGCCAGGCCGCCCACGGGCGACCAGCGCCGCCCGGCGATCTCGCGAAACGCGGCCACCGGCGTCTTCTGGGCCATGCGCCCGAGCACCAGCTCGGCCATGACCAGCGAAAAGCCGAAGACCACGATGCAGACCATGTAGATGACGAGAAACGCGCCCCCGCCGTTTTCGCCCGTCATGTAGGGGAACTTCCAGATATTGCCCAGTCCGACGGCCGAGCCGGCTGCGGCCATGATGAAGCCGAGCCGCGTGCCCCATTGCCCGCGTTGTTGTGTCATCAATCTTTCATCCTTGTCGTGCTTTGTTTGTCGCGTCATGCAATTGGCGTGCACACGCGCGCTACGGCGTGTGCTCTATGGCCCATGGCCGGCTAGAGCAGGCCCTGTACCAGGATCCAGACAATGCCCGCGGGCGCGATGAAACGCACCACGAACAGCCAGCCCCGGGCCCACAGCCCCGGCGTGCTGCCGGCCGGACCGATCGCGGCGATCGCCTTCGGCCCGAGAATCCAGCCCACCACGATCGCGATCATCAGGCCGCCGAACGGCAATGACAGGTTGCTGGCGAAATAATCGAACAGCCCGAACAGCGTCATGCCGAACACCGTCACGCCCTGCCAGGCGCCAAAGGACAGCGACACCGGCACCGCCAGCATCATGCAAATGACTCCGGCCAGCCACGCGGCTTTGGTACGAGACACGCGACGCTCGTCCACCAGATACGCCACCACCGGCTCGAGCATCGAGATCGACGAGGTCAGCGCTGCCAGCACCAGAAGCGCGAAAAATCCGATCGCGATCCAGTGCCCGCCCGGCAGGCTGGCAAACACGGCCGGCAGAACCTTGAACGTGGTGCCTGGCCCGCCCTGATCGGGCGTCATGCCGGCTGCGAACATCGTGGGAATGATCATCAAACCCGCCAGAATGGCGATCCCCGTATCCAGCAGCACAACCGCCAGCGCGTCGCGGCCCAGATGCTGCTGCGACGACATATACGAGCCGTAGGTGATCAGGCCGCCCAGCCCCAGCGATAACGAAAAGAACGCCTGGCCGAGGGCGGCCGAGGCGGTCGCACCGTTCAGGGCGCTGAAATCGGGTGTGAGAAAGAACCAAAGCCCATCGGTGGCGCCGGGCAGTGTGAGCGCGCGCACAGCCATCACCAGCAACAGAACCATGAGCAGCGGCATGAACAGTTTCGAGGCCCGTTCGATGCCGCCGCCCACGCCGCGGGCCACGATGAGAATCGTGGCGATGACAAATCCGAAGGCATACAGCAGCGGGGTCAGTCCGCTGCCGATGAGGTTATCGAACAGGGCGTCCAGCCCGCCGGCCCGCGCCGGTGTGAGCGTGCCCTCAATGGCATAGACCAGATACGCGATGGTCCAGCCGGCCACGACGCAATAAAACGACAGAATGATGATGGCCGTAAACACGCCCAGCGCGCCCACGGCCGGCCAGGCGCCGCCGGCAACCTTGCGATAGGCGCCCACCGGGTTGAGCCGACTCATGCGCCCGACGGCCAGCTCGGCAATGACCAGCGACAAGCCAAAGCCCAGCACGCAGACCAGATACAGCACCAGAAAAGCGCCGCCCCCATGGGCCCCGACCATGTATGGGAACTTCCAGATATTGCCCAGCCCCACAGCCGAGCCGGCCGTGGCCATGATGAAGCCGAAACGAGAAGTCCAGTGATCGCGTTGCATCGAGCAGGCCCGGGCGAAAGACCCGCGTTAGCCTAGGGCCTGTTGCTGTTTCATGCGAGCGGCGCCTTCATCGAGCGCCTGCTGTATGCCCTGCAAGGCACAAGTCCAGGCCTGGCGTCGTGCCACGATCAGGACGCGCCAGCGGCCGGGCGCTCATCTTCGATTTCTATGAATGCCCCGAGCCTGCGGGACAGGCGTGCGACCATGAACGACATGCCGGCAATACCGGGTTCTAGCTCACGGGCGCCAAGTGACATGCCGAGCGCGCTACGACTCGTCTGGCTGCGCATCGTCAATCCTGGTCAATCCCATGGAACGCGTGGTGTGCACTCGCATGAAACAGAAGCAGCCCCGGGACGGGTCCGCGGCCAAAAAAAGACGAGCCCGAAGACCCGTCTCTCGGTTGTCCGGTTGTCATCCCGGGATCAGCTGTCCGCGGACTCCAGAATCGCGGTAATGCCCTGGCCACCGGCGGCACAGACCGAGATCAGGCCGCGCTTGTCGGGCCCGGCCTCGTTCAGGATCTTGGCCAGCGTCCCCAGGATACGCGTGCCGGTGGCCGCGAACGGATGCCCCATGCCCAGCGACGAGCCCTTGACGTTGAGCTTTGTGGTATCGATCGAGCCCAGCGGCTCGGCCCGGCCCAGCTTTTCTTCGCAGTATTTCTTCGATTCCCACGCCTTGAGCGTGCACAGCACCTGTGCCGCGAAGGCCTCGTGAATCTCGTAGAAGTCGAAGTCCTGAAGCGTGAGGCCCGCGGCATCCAGCATGTCGGCCACGGCATAGGTGGGCGACATCAACAGCCCTTCGCCGCCGTCCACGTAATCCACGGCCGCCGTGCGCGAGTACGGCGTCAGATACGCCAGAATCGGCAGGCCACGCGCCTTGGCCCATTCCTCGCTGGCCAGCAGTACCGATGAGGCCCCGTCGGTGAGCGGCGTCGAGTTGGCCGCGGTCAGGGTGCCGTTCTCGCGATCGAAGGACGGCTTGAGCTTGGAGAGTTTCTCCAGGCTGGAATCCGGGCGCATGTTGTTGTCGCGCTCCACGCCCAGATACGGGAAGACAAGATCATCGTAGAAGCCGTCGACATAGGCCTGCGCGGCGTTCTTGTGGCTGGCCAGGGCCAGCTCGTCCTGTGCGCGTCGGCTGATCTTCCATTCCTTGGCCATCAACTCGCAGTGCTCACCCATGGACATGCCGGTACGCGGTTCGGTCACCGAGGGCAGGTTGGGGGCGAGATGCCGCGGGCGGATCTTGGCCAGTAGCTTGGCTCGCTGACCGCCGGTCTTGGCCCGGTTCACATCGAGCAGAATCTTGCGCAGTTCTTCGTTGACCGCGATCGGGGCATCCGAGGTGGTGTCCGAGCCGCCGGCGATGGCCGAATCGATCTGGCCCATGGCGATCTTGTTGGCCAGCAGAAC
>MDTG01117907.1_pt1 | contig 10497 bp, 14 predicted proteins | sample 811421 | NCBI WGS metagenome assembly MDTG01 (sample SAMN05326645, study PRJNA326480) | marine metagenome | isolation source: seawater | place: Pacific Ocean: South East | collected 2011
GCCGGCATGACGGTGGCGCAGGTAATCAATCAGCTTGGCGTTCGAAAAGCCACTTATATGGCATGGGAGGCCGACCGGTCTGAACCAAGGGCCAATAGACTTGTGGCCTTGGCTGGTATTTTAAATGTATCGCCAACATATCTGTTGTCCGGATTGGGCCGGGCGACACCACAACCACCGAAAAACCAGCAAATCATTGACGAATTACGGCTACAGATCGAACAGCTAGAACAAACATTAAAAGCGGCAAACAAGATGTTAAGCCGGATCAAATCACAAGCCAAAAAAGTCAAATAATAGATACTCGGCACAAAGACAGTTTGGCTGCCAACGGGAAATCTGTGTCATTCTGCTGAAAGGAACATTATGGAAATAAGAGATAAAAAAGCAATTGTGGTTGGAGGCACATCAGGCATTGGTCTTGCAACCTGTAAAGAATTGCTAGCAAATGGCGCTGATGTTGTTGCGGTCAGCCGTTACCCTAACAAACCTGGCACCTCGATCGATGGGATCCGCCTTGCCTCTGTTGACGCCAGAGACGGCGACGCTGTTAGCGCATTTTTCGAAAACGAGGGAAGGTTTGACATTATAATCAGTTCAGCCACTGGGGGTGCGCGCGCTTTTGGCCCGTTTCTGGAAATGGATATTGATGGGTTTAAAGGTTCGTTCGACAAGCTATGGGGTTACAGCAACGTTGTTCGATATGGCGCCGCCAAGCTTAGCGATCATGGCTGTATTGTTCTTGTCAGCGGCACCCCGGCCCGGAGGATGAAACCTGGGCAAGTCGCCCTTTCGGCCGTTGGTGGAGCAGTCGAAGCCATGGCCCGCGCCATTGCCCCAGAAATCGCACCAAAACGCATCAATATTGTAGCGCCCGGGATCGTCGACACGCCAATGGTTGCGCTAACAGGAGATGACCGAGCATCACATTACCACAATGCCACAAAATCACATTTAATCCAACGTCCTGGCAAACCGGAAGAAATTGCCAAAGCCATTCTATTTGCCGTTGAAAATGACTTTATTACCGGCACAATCATTGATGTTGACGGGGGATGGCTACAGTCATAATCATCTTTTTGCATAGGCGACGTAAGGCCATAATATGGACCGCAAAAAATTATTGGAATGGGCTGGAGTTGCGACAGCAGTTTTGTATTCGATGTTGATCGCGCTCAATATTGGTGCTGAGCTTATCGGGTTCAGCCTGTTATTAATTTCGGCATTTTTGATCGGATTATGGGCATACTATGGTCAGCATCGCGGAATATTATTTCTTCAGCTGTTCTATGCTACGGCCGGTTTAATTGGTATGTTGCGTTGGTTTTAAGGCTATTAAAATTATCTAGCCAACTACTGTGATTCGTTTGTCTGACGCCAAACAATTCACCAACCACAAACACTCGGCCAGCGGCAAATACCAAATAAGGCATGATTAACAGCTCCCGATCATAACTCCATGCATTAATCCAAGGCTGATTAGCCATTTTAGCTGACAATTAAATTGAGCATTAGACGAAATCATCATTGCATTTGCTGTGACATCTGACTTAATTTGCTAAAACACGGGGCACCTGTGTTACGTCACGTTAATCCATAAGACCCTACTCACGCCACCTCTCTGGCGTCAGCAAGAGATTTATTTTATGTCGATAAACCAAAAAATCGTAGCGGATTTGATCAATAACAAAATTGAATTTGTTACAACAGTACCATGTAAACAACTTGCGGGAATTATCGATGAAATTGAGGCCGCCAAGTCGATTTATCATATTCCGTCAAATAAAGAGGATGAGGGTATGGGGCTCTGTGCTGGTGCGTATATGGGTGGTAAAAGAAGCGCCATCATTATGCAGAACACGGCAATTGGCGTGACCATAAATACGCTGGCAACACTTATTCAATATTACAACATCCCCCTGCCCATGCTAATCAGCTATCGCGGCGAATTTGGCGAACCTGTCGCCTGTCAAGTGGAAATGGCGGTACATACCAAGGCGCTGCTCGCACAGTTGAAAATTCCAACCTATCATTTTCATGATCCGAATGATGTGCATGAATTGGACAGCGTTCTCAAATACAGCTTTATGGGTAAAAAACCTGTTGCCATTTTAACTGACGCCAGCTTCTGGCAAGGAGCGTAAGTGATGATCCGTAGCGAATTATTGAAAAACCTCATTCCAATCATCTCCGACCAGCTTGTTGTTTCAAATATCGGTTTGCCCTCTCAAGAACTTCATATGCTAGACGACCAGCCAAGCAATTTTTATATGCTCGGAACAATGGGCCTGGCCTCGTCGATCGGACTTGGCCTGGCATTGGCGCAATCTGCCAAGGTGGTTGCCATTGATGGTGACGGGTCTATTTTAACAAATCTTGGGACTTTGCCAACAATCGCCAATAATAAAGCCGATAATTTTATCCTGTTGATCATTGATAATGGGAGCTATGGATCAACCGGAGACCAGCCAACATATGCAGGGCGCAAAACCTCTTTGGCGAAAGTGGCAGAAGCTTGTGGGTGTGACAATGTTGTGGAATGCAGTGCCAAAAACACACCAGCCGCAGTGAAGGCGGCACTTTATGGACATCAAATGACCATCATCGTGAGCAAATGCGAGTCTGGCAATATTAAAGTGCCAGTGATCGACATGGACGCACCCGTGATCCGAGACAGATTTATGCATGAGGTAGCTCGTCGTAACGCTTAGCTGAAACATGACAAACACACTTCGCCCCAATTTCCACGCTTGGATATTTGTACTGGTGTTACTATTGCCAGTGGCAGCGAACCCTCCCGCTGCCGCTGATACTTCCGACAGATTGTTTGGCACGGTCCTTTTCATGCGTCATGCCCTGGCACCCGGCTTTGGTGATCCTGATCATTTTTCCTTAGAGGACTGTAGCACGCAACGTAATCTTGATGAAACTGGAAGGGCGCAAGCTCGGTTGATTGGTGCAAAATTAGCCGCCGCTAATATCAAATTTTCAGCGATTTATTCAAGTTACTGGTGTCGTTGTCTTGAAACCGCCCAATTAATTGGCTTGGGTGCTGTAACACCCTTTGATGGATTAAATTCATTTTTTCAGAATCACGCGCCTCGGGAGGCAACACTGGTAAAATTGCGTCAGAAACTCGACAGTTTGTCTCCATTGGCACCTGCCAGCTTAATGATCACACATTCTGTTACAATCCGAGCAATCACTGGCTTATACGTCGCACCAGGTGGAGTGGTGATTTACGATCTGAAAACCGGCAGGGCCCGGGAACTATCCCTTTCATCATTATGACACAACGTGTCATCGCCACAATTTGATTTAATTGTTTGTTGGAATGACTCTCAGTCTTAACAGTTTCTTTAACCTTGCGAATAGCCAGCCAAAGTGCTGGGGCGATGGTCTGCACCGTTCCTGCGTTGATATACGTCACAGACAAACTCTACTGTCCAATTGGCAAGCTAATCGCGATGTAGCCGACTAGGCCAACACCTTAATACGTAACTGCAGCGATCGACAGCCGCTCAACCGTTCGTTACAAACTTAATTGATTTTTGGCGCGCTGGTCCACTGACTGCAACAAATCACAATTTTGCCGTTGTATCACCAATTGCGTTTCCGTTCGCAGCAAGGCACCTGCTCGGTTAATACGTCGTGACAGGCTAGGCAACCGTTAAGAAAAGGCGGTGCAACTATCCAACACCGACGTCATGCGGCGGTCAAGAAACCCACGCACTTTCTGAAACCAAAACAATCTTGATAGCTGCATTCAGCTTTATCGCCCGGTCAATATGCCGAGCCCTTGGTGGTAGACAGACGATAAGATGTGCGAGAATAGATATCTTCGACATCGGCAGCTTGTAAAGACAAAACGGTCGGGAATTGCTGTACCTGTCCGTCAGGTTTTTTAATTTCCAAAGCAAAATCACTTGTTAGCTCATTCAAAACCTCTTCAATTTCAGTCAATCCGGCGGAATGTGCTTTTACCGTTGCCAGACCAAAGAATGATAGTCGTCGGTAAGTTTCCACTTCGACAATCCGCTGAACCACTCGGCTCATTCGGATTGCCTCAATAGACTTGTTGAACACCACTACACGGGAATAATCGGCAGCGTTGATATCAAACACAAAATGCGCCTGTGCCGCCGCGCCACTAAAGTTATTCGATGCCGCCGCCCGGCAATCCAATACCTTAAGCATGTCAGATTGTTGAAACCTAGCAGGAGGCCTACCACCAACCTCAACCCATATTGCGTAGAACAGGGCGGATGGCGAATTTTGCGTACATAACAAACGGTATATGCGGCAGATTTGTCTCGCGAAATGCGTCCTTTAAGATACCAGTTCATACTTTCAGCCCCTTTTCAATAAGGCTAATCGTTAGAAATCCAGTATGGTGCTCTAGGCTCAGGGCAAACCCATCCAATTCAATCCGGTAAAATTTTTCAGCAGAAAACATGGGTAGAAAGTCAAATGTTTACAAATAGTCATTCACTTGGTTTGCCACAGCCCTGTCATCAACGCCCACAAGATAAACAAATCTGATAAAACGTCCAGCGCCTTCAAAATCATAAAAGGCACGCGCATGAAGCCCATCAGACAGACTTTGACGAAGTTTAGATGGGTCGTCTATCACCACTCGACCATTGTCAGTGCAGCGAATAACAGTATCAAGGTAAATTATTTAATCAATATTTAGCATAGCCGGATAGAAAAGCCGATTGCCTGTTGAGCTAATTGCTGCGTTAAGAGACGCTGACGCAAAAAAGCGCTGTTAGACAAATCTGGGGCTTGTAAATTAGAGCCATTTTATAAGCAATTTGTGCCTCACCTAGCCCAAATCCAACTTTCGCATTGCCGTAGTGTGGTAATTTAATGGGAGCATGATAATTTCATCTTAGATGTTTAGGGTAGGATTTTTTCAATCGCACGACGCAACTTTGATGATGACGGGCCGGTGGTGGAGACAAACCAGTTGACAAGTTGGCCATCGGAATCGACAAGATGTTTATGAAAATTCCAACGCGGCACCGCTAGTCTGCCGTATGCATCGGCCACCCATTTGTAATACGGATGCGCCGCGGCACCTTTAACATGCACAATATCAGTCATAGGAAAATCGATGTTGTAATTGATTGTGCAAAATGATTTCACCTCAGCGGCGCTATCAAGTTCTTGCCCACCAAAATCATCACTTGGCACCCCAAGGACAACAAGCCCGCGATCACGATAACTCTCCCATAAATCTTGGAGAGCACTGTATTGTGAGGTAAAGCCGCACAATGATGCGGTATTAACAATCAACACGGCTTTTCCCTCAAACTTTGCCAATGGCAAATTTTTACCGTCAATGCTGGTAAAACTAAAATCATGAGCTGATTGTGTGGTAGTTGACGCCGCGAAAACCATTGGCACGCCCCCGATAAGGCCAGACATCGCGGCCCCAAACGCAAGTATAAAAGGTAGTTGTTTTCCCATGTAGACTTAATTGGGAATCAATTCCGCCAACTGCAAGAGCCAAACAACGTTTTTAACACCATTACTGGTTTGCTCGGCCCCTCACCAACTACTTGCTCAATAGCCGTATGCATTCTGGCCTGTTTGTCTTGTCCTAGTCTAGTCGCTTGATAATGCCGCGAGCCACCACTCAATCCCTGCAATCGAAATACCGAGGTGTGTAATGACAAATGTAACTCGGCAAAAAAACGCATGACAGCTTGCGTTTATTCCCTTAAGGTTTATTTCATATGTTAACAATGAAAAGGAGGTGATCTTATGTCTAGTGATAAAGGGTTTGTGTCGAGAGGCCTCGTTCTTGCTTGGCGGACTGAGAAGCAGCCTTCTGGGTGCGCGTAAAACGGAACCATCGCGGTGGAAAACCGATCATAAAAGGTTTTTTCGATACCCGATCACGAGAGAGAGGCTTCGTGCCTCTCTTTTTTTCGCGCAGTTATAAACCTTGGCTTGAAAGCCGCTCTTTGAGGCATTTGATGTGCAAAGGCGAAATTCCGCAACATCCACCAATAATATTAGCCCCGGCGACAGCCCAACGTTCGGCATAATCGGCATACGCATCTGGCGTGATATCCGGACGCAATTGATACAGTGTCGAGTTTGCCCCTTCATATTTGTCATCGGCAAGTGGAAAGGCATTGGCATAAACGCCTATCAGTGGCGACCGATTGCCGGAAAAATGCATGCGCGCAACAGCTATAGCATCTTCCATTACTTCTGGCTGAGAACAATTAAACAGTAAGGCGTCGGGCGCTTGTGTCTGACATAGCGCCAGCACGTCGCCAAGTGGTTCCCCCGACCGCAACCTTGGCCGACCAGCTGTAACATCAACATCATCTAATGTAACCGATAACCATACCGACCGTCCAATCGGCATAAATTCGTTCAAAAACAACTCAGCTTCGGCGACTGATCCAAGCGTTTCAGCTAAAAACAAATCGGCATAGTCCAACAGCTCATCACCAAATAGACGCATCATTTCAGCCGCCTTGTGCGGATCAAATTTTTCAGGTTGGTATGATCCAAACATGGGCGGCACGCTGGCGGCAACACGGACTTGCCTACCAGCGTCATCTGCTGCCGCACGAGCCAGCTTGCCAGACAGTTGCAATAATTCGCTGGCACGCGCCGTAAACAGATCCTCACCAATGTGAAATGGTACTATGGCATAGCTGTTGGTAGTTATAATATCTGCCCCAGCCTGCAAGAAAGCATCATGGGCGGCGCGTACATATTCAGGCCCCTCCATGAGTGTAAGTGCCGACCATTCAGGTTGCCGAAACGGTGCTCCAATTGCCTGTAACTCGCGGCCCAAACCGCCATCGAGGATAATCATTGCAACACCTAAACATAAACCCTAAATTTTTATTCTATCGACCGGCCAGACAGTTGACAACATTAGGCGAATTGTTGCGCATCGCACAGACGGCTGCACAGTTTAGTCAATCACCAATTGTGAACCCGCACATCATTGCGATATGCCGCACAGCCTCGCTGTTGCGCATCATGAATGGCAAAATAGCCACCGCAATGACCAACAAAACGCCCCAGATTATCCATGCTGAACGATCAGAGTGATGGCGATGATCAGATTTCCGTTGTTTTATTGTCATCAAATAATACCCGGTTTGCATACTATCGCACCATTTATGTGCGCATTGTAAATTCCAGCCCAGACCGGCTGCCCACATATAGCCCCGGCTTCTGCCTCACCATGCTAATTATGATGTCGCCACCGCTCTGATTTAGCAACACATCGACACGCTTACCCTGAATACGCACAATCGTTGCAGGTGCCTGCTGATCAGTTTCGGTGCAGGTGACCTGAACCTGTGCATCAAGCGTAAGCATCATTCCTGTCTCCAAGCGCCCGCTGGCACCGTTCAGCTAATTAATTTAAATCAATGGCATACGCCTTCAAATCATCCAAATCACAAATGGTGAGGCTTGCCTTATTGGTGGCGGCAAGTCGAATTTTGGGCGCATGACCCGCCTGTCGCGCTTGTTCCCAGCGGCCGGCACACAAACACCACTGGTCACCCGCTTTCAATCCAGCAAATCCAAATTCAGGCCGCGGTGTCGATAAATCATTGCCAGCGGCCTTGCTAAATTCAAGAAACTCACTGGTCATAATGGCGCAAACTGTATGCGACCCTGAATCCAGTGGCCCGGTGTTGCAACAACCATCGCGAAAAAATCCGGTGACAGGATTGTGCGAACAGCTGGAAATTGGATCACCTAAAACATTGAGCTGAGCATCAGAACGGCGCTGGCGTCCATCCATCATCTGCCTCCATCTACTATTGCCGTTTGTTGTCTGGCGTTACCACATCAAGCACCGCCATCTTGGTTTCAATCTGATGTTCCAGCTTGGCCATGAATTGTTTTCGGGTCAAGCCCGGCTGAATTGGCTCTAGAAAATGGATGTTGACAGTGCCTGGAAATTTAAGCCAGCTGCCACGTGGCCAGACGAGTCCCGAATTCAAAGCCACTGGCACAACTGGCAAATTAGTCGACTCATATAGAGCAAACACCCCAATTTCATATGGCTTGCTGCCACCCGGCGCTACGCGCGTGCCTTGCGGAAATATCAGTAAAGAGCGCCCTTTTGCCACAAGTTCAAGCGCCGCATCACGCATTTTTCGAAGCGCCCGCATACCATCCGCCCGATCAACCGGAATGCAGCCTGTCTTGATAAAAAAAAGGCCAATGATCGGCAAGCGTAATAATTCAACTTTCAACACAAATGCCGGAGCATGAAGTAACCAGCTCAAAATGATGGTTTCCCAAGCCGATTGATGTTTCACTGCATAAATTACCTGCTTGCCCAGATACCTGTCACCATGTTCCCGTTGACGAATGCCAACAATGTACAGCTGTTTATGTGCCAGCCATCCCCAAAATCGGGCGATATAACGCGCCAAGAAAGGTGGCAATAACAAAACCGGCCCCATCACCACAACCAAAATCACGGTGCCAACATAAAATACGCTGTTAAAAATAAATGACCTGATATAAATCATGAGGTCAAACTAGGCAGAAATGCAACTCGCTTCAATAAGCGATTGAACACGCCTGGTAGAATGCAACGTTGTACCAACCCAAAACAATCTGCAATAGACGGCAATATCGATGACAAATAAACAAATAGATTGGCAACGCCGCGCCAGCATGGCGCTCGATAGCGCGATCACAAGCCGCCATTTGATCAGCTACGTGGAACTTGCCGATACTGCTCAGATTCCGCCTCCACATCGGATTCATAAATTGACCATTTGGCTGGAAGCATTAGTTGCTGATGACCATCAATCGGCTAAACCGCTGCGCGCCGCATGGGTGATATCGCGCCAGCGAGGACAAGTCCCAGGGCCTGGATTTTTTATAAAATGTCAAGAAATTGGCCTGTATGACGGCCCCGTCAAAGGCGCAAAAGCAAAAGCATTTCACCGTTTATTGCTGGCGCAGCATCTCGCTTAGTCGGTTGCTTTCATTATATGGAATGTAAAAATGCCAGCCTGTTCAGTACTGGATACCAACTCATACCCGCCCGTGAAGCAAAAATGTTCAAAATCGATCGGGGCAGCCGGATCATCAGCGATGACTTTCAACACCGCCCGCGGCGCCATTTGGTTTAATTGGCGACGAGCTTTCAAAACCGGTAGCGGACATTGCATACCGATAAGGTTCAATTCCGCATCAGCCGACATAACATCCATGGGGCGATCAACTTTGGACGGGTCACTGCGCATGGTGGTTACCATAAATCCGCCAGAGCGCAAATACCAGCTTTAATCGACGCGCTTTCTCGATTATCCAGCGTCAAAGGCTTGCCTTTAGCTTACAACCCACGCTAGATAGGCCAATGAGTATCTGGGGCATTATTATTGGTGGCACCGCAGGTTTTGCACTTGGCGGACCAATTGGAGGTCTGCTTGGTGCTGTTGCCGGTCACGCAGTAGAAAAACGGCTGGGGCCCGCCAGCACTGACCACAAGGCAACCAAACGAGTTGCTTTTACTGTCGCCGTGATCGCGCTATCAGCAAAAATGGCAAAAGCCGATGGCGTTGTCAGTCGTGATGAAATTGCCGCCTTCCGCGAGCGTGTCCATATCCCACCCAGTGAAGTGAAACAGGTTGGCAATTTTTGGGATTTGGCACGGCAAACACCCGCTGGATTCCAAGATTATGCCAATCAAGTTGCGCACCTGTTTCCCGCCAAAGCTCCGATTTTGGAACAGATGCTGGATTTGCTATTTCATATTGCCAAATCAGATGGCGATATCACCGCGTCCGAACAAAATTATCTTCACAGCGTGGCCACCATTTTTGGATTTGATACCAGCGAATTTGATCGTTTGCTTGCCATTCACCGCAGCAGCGGACTGTCCGCCTATGAAATTTTAGGGGTCAGTGCCAATTGTGACAATCAAACTTTGAACCAGCGCTGGAAAGAATTGGTGCGGACACATCATCCAGACACCTTGATTGCCAATGGCATGCCCGAAGAATTTGTTGCGGCGGCTAATGACAGGTTGGCCCGCATAAATTCAGCCTATGATGCACTAGCCCGGCAAAAAGGTGTCTAAAGGACAAATACATTCGATGGCACCGCCACTTTTGACAATTTCTGATGCTGGCATAAATCTAGGGGATAGATGGCTCTTACGGAGCGCTGATCTGGCGCTTAATGCTGGTGACAGGTTAGCCCTCGTGGGACGTAACGGGGCCGGTAAATCAAGTTTGATGAAGCTGCTTGCTGGCCAGAGCGACATGGATGAAGGAACCTTGTGGACCGCCCCCGGCGCCAATATTGCTTATCTGCCCCAAGCCCCCAGCATCCCTTCCGGCATGACATTGCGTGCCATTGTTACGGCCGGTGTTGACGATGCGTATCTCGATAAAATTCCACATAAAGCCGATGCTATTTTGATGCGTATGGGACTCGATCCAATGCGGATGAGTAATGGGCTTTCCGGCGGTGAGTCCC
>MDTG01228665.1_pt1 | contig 10497 bp, 11 predicted proteins | sample 811421 | NCBI WGS metagenome assembly MDTG01 (sample SAMN05326645, study PRJNA326480) | marine metagenome | isolation source: seawater | place: Pacific Ocean: South East | collected 2011
AATGTTGGGAGAGAAGTAGAACAATTAAGATTAAGATTCTTACTATTATTTGGATCTGCTAGTGAAGGAGCAAAAGCATTTGATACTCTCGTTAAGTTCGCTGGTAAAGTTCCTTTTACACTTCAAGAGATTGCACAAGCTTCAGGGAATCTAGCCGTTGTTTCAAAAGATGCAGATGAGTTAGGAAAAAATCTAGAGCTTGTAGGTAATATCGCCGCCGTCACAGGATTAGATTTTAGAATTACTGCAGAACAAATACAAAGATCATTATCAGCCGGAATAGCATCAGCAGAAATATTTAGAGAACGAGGTGTAAGAGAAATGTTAGGTTTTACATCCGGAACTGCAGTATCATTAGAGGAAACAAAGAAAAGATTAGATGAAGTATTTGGGCCGAATGGAAAGTTTGGAGAAGCGGCGAAATTTTTAGGAACTACTTTTGACGGAACTTTATCTATGATCCAAGATAAAATATTCCAATTTCAATTAGGAACAAATCAAGCTGGATTTTTTGATTTTATAAAAGGTGGTTTAATTACAGTAAATGAATTATTAATTAAGAATCAAAAACAATTAAATGATTTTGCAAATAGATTAGGTAAAGGTCTTGTAGTATTTATAGAAGAAGCTATCGTTGGATTTGTAGGATTATTAAATGCAACAAAAGTAGTATTCAAAACTATTATTGCTGGTATTGCTGGAGTTGTAGATATAATAAATTTCCTTCCGCCTGTCGTAAGAGAATTAGGTATTCTAGGTTTCTTAACTTTAGGAACTAAAGGAAGAGTTTTAGTTTTAGCTCTTGGACTTATTATAAATCAAGTTAAAAAATTACTTCAAAAAATGGGAGTTGATATAGATCTAAGTTTTGGATCTTTAGAAAAAGTAGAAGAATCAACTAAAAACATAAGAGGTTTCTTTGATGATGTAAGAACAAATATAGAAAAGAATACAATAGCAACAGTTGAGTTTGGTGAAAAGATTGCTGAAGCAAATGCTGAAGCGGCAAAACTGAAAAGAAATATATCTCCATTTAGAAAAGAATTAGAAGATCTAAATAATAAATCTTTGAAAGATCTAACGACATTATCAAAACAAGCTTTTGAAATAATTGAAATGGGAATCAAGGGAATGTCGCAAGGATTAGCAGAAAATATAGTTACAGGAAAAGATCTTAAAGGAACATTCCAAGCTTTAGCAGATCAAATATTAATTAAAATATTATCTACACTTATTGAGATCGCCGCTAAAATAGCTGTACAAGTTGTTCTTGAACAAACTGCTATTGCGAATCTTTTAGTCAAATTAGGTATAGAACAACAAATAACGGCTGAAAAAGATAAACAAAATAAAATGTCAAAAGGAAGAAATATACATGGACTTATTGATTTAGGATTATCTTTTTTAGGTGGTAATGCACAAGGCGGATCTGTTATGAAAGGTATGCCTACAATAGTTGGAGAGAGAGGACCTGAATTATTCTTTCCAAATAGTTCAGGACAAATAACTCAAAATGCAAGAGGAACACAAGGAAGATCAGCAGTAGTGAATTTTAATATTAATACAATAGATTCAAGAGGATTTGATGAAGCTCTAGTTGAAAATAGAGGAACGATAACTGCTATTATTAATAATGCTCTTACTGAAAGAGGAAGGGGTGAATTAGTATAATGGCTGGAGCTTTCCCTTCATCAGCAAATTTTGAAACATTAGGATTATCATCAATCCAAAATACAATTATTTCTAAATCTATTTCAGGAAAGAAACTTTCAAGACAAATAGATAATCAAAGATTTAGATTTACAATTAAAATAATAGTAGGAAAAAGATCTGATATTTATGGAGAACTTATGGCTTTTATTATGAAACAAAGATCTTCAAAAGAAAATTTTACGATCTCTCCACCTGAATTAAAAAGTATTAGAGGTGTAGAATCATCAACAGTATCAGTAAATGGATCTCATACTGCTGGAGATACAACAATAGCTCTTGATGGATTTGGAGCTGATACGGCAAATAGATTTCGTGCTGGAGATATGATTACTTTTGCTGGACAAACAAAAGTCTATATGGTTGTAGAAGATGTAACGAGTTCTTCAAATGCAGCCACAGTTACGATAGAGCCACCTTTAAGATCTGCTTTAGCTGATGATGCAGTAGTAACATATAATAATATAAATTTTACAGTTCATTTAACAAATGATGTTCAAGAGTTTGGAGTTGTTGGAGCAACTAAAGATGGAGATTTATTATATCAATTTGAGTTTGATGTAGAAGAAACAATTTAATGCCAAAATATCTGATTAAACATTGGATCAATGTAGATGTGATCGCAGAAAAGATTGTAGATGATGATAATCTTACAACAAATGAAGTAGAAAAAAAACACTCGCCAGATGGTACTTTTGAATATAAAATGATAAAAGGAAGTGAAAAGATAAACAGAACAACTTACGAAGAATATGGCAAGAACATTAACGACGGCAGTACAAAACCAACTAGCGACAAATGATATTAGACCTGTCCATCTTATATCTATTGGGTTTGGAACACCTGTAAATATAACTGATAATGCTTTTGATTTAACTTCTTCTGTATCAGGATCTAGTAAAACTTATTTATCTTCATCATTTTTAGTTTCAATTCCATCATTTACGGAACAAACAGATGTAACAAAATCATCTTTAAATCTTACTTTATCAGGTGCAGATCAAACATTTATATCAACAGTTCTTAATGAGAATGTAGTTAATGATTCAGTTGATATATTTAGAGGATTATTAGATTCCAATAATGCTTTAATAGCAGATCCTATTTTATTATATTCAGGCAATATAGATACATTTCAAATAGATGAATCTGAAACAGAATCTAGTGTTAATTTAACAATAGTATCTCATTGGGCAGATTTTGAAAAGAAATCAGGAAGGCAAACAAATAATAATTCACAACAAAGATTCTTCAATACTGATGTTGGAATGGATTATGCTAGTCAAACAGTTCTAGATATTAAATGGGGCAGAGCATAATGGATATAAATAAAATTATAAATCTTTATAGAATGTTTCCAAAATATCAAAATAATACTTATCACGAATTATATTATCACGTCATTCCTTCCATACAATTAAATCAATTTAAAATATTTGAAGATGAAGATGGAGTATATGGATTTATAAATTGGGCATATCTAAATAAATCAACAGAACAAACATATCAACAATATTCAAAGATATATAAAAACGAATGGAATAATGGATCTAACTTATGGTTATATGACATAATTATTTCTAGAAAACCAAAAGAAGTGATGTCTTGGGTTTATAATTATTTTAAGAAAAAATTAAAAACAAATGAATCTATTAACTGGTTAAGATTAGATTCTAAAGATAAGGTTTATAGAGTCTCAAAAAAATACAAAAGGGAGTTTCATAATTAGATGGGTGGTGCAGTTAGTAAAGTTGTTGAGCCGGTTACAAAGGTTTTTAAAGCGGTACGAATAGGAAAATTTTTAGGTAATATAAATCCTTTTGTTGCTATTGGAGTGTTAGCGATAGGATGGTTATTTTTAAGATCTAGAAAACCTGAAGTACCTGATTTTGGAACAAATGATTTTGAAGAAACAGAACGAGGTATATTAGTTAATAAACAATCTAATAATGCTTCAATTCCTGTTGTTTATGGAGAACGATTAATAGGTGGAACGAGAGTATTCATTCAAACATCAGGAACGGATAATGAATTTTTATATGTTGCTCTTGTATTATCGGAAGGAGAAATAAATTCTATTGAAGAAATAAGAGTTGATGAAAAAGTAGTAACTTTTGATGGAGCTCTATCTGATAATGTTCAAAGATCTGTTGCAAGTTCAGATTCTAATTTTTATAAAGATGCTCAATCCTACATAACAATAGAGCCACATTTTGGAGCTGATGGTCAATCTGCATCTTCTCTTTTATCTACATTATCATCTTGGGGAACTAATCATAAATTGTCCGGAATATGTTATCTTGCTTTAAAGTTCAAATGGAACTCGGATGTGTTTGGTGGGATTCCAAATGTAACTGCTAAAATAAAAGGAAGAAAAGTAGTAACTCTAGATTCTAGTCTAAATGAATCTTCTCCGACATTTTCAACTAATCCAGCATTTTGTTTATTAGATTATTTAAGAAATGAAAGATATGGAAAAGGAATAGCAACATCTAATATTGATTTACAATCATTTAGGGATGCATCACAAATATGTATAACTCAAGTAACACCTTTCAGCAGTGGAAGTGATATAAACATATTTGATACAAATGCGGTTTTAGATACATCAAAAAAAGTTATTGATAATGTAAGAGAACTATTAAGAGGATGCAGAGGTTATCTTCCTTATGTTCAAGGTAAATATAGATTAGTTATAGAAACAACCGGATCAGCTTCAGTATCTTTAACAGAGGACGATATATTAAATGGATTTACCTTAGCATCACCTACAAAAAATTCTAAATTCAATAGAGTGATAGCAACATTTATAAATCCTGATCGTAATTTTCAAGCCGATCAAATTACTTTTCCGCCAACTGATGATTCTACTTTACCTAGTGCAGATCAACACGCAACTATGAAAACTGCTGATGGTGGATTTTTGCTTGAAGGAAGATTTGATTTTGCAACTATTACAAGTCCTTATCAAGCTGAAGAAATGGCAGAAATTATATTAAGAAGATCTAGAGAAAGTTTAGGATTAAATATCACTGCTGGATTCAATGCTTATAAACTACATATTGGGGATATTGTAAATATAACATTATCTTCATTAGGATTTAGTGCTAAAGCATTTAGAGTAATAGAAATGGTTTTTAATGCAGATTATACAATCACTTTATCATTAGTAGAACATCAAGATAGTTTTTATACATTTGCTACAAAAGGACAAGTGGCTTCAACACCAGCTACAACTCTTCCTGATCCTTTTACAATACAACCACCAGCTTCTGTAACTCTTTCAGATGAATTAATAGAATATGCTGATGGAGTTGTATTAACTAGATTAAATATATTAATTGGAGCATCAACAGATCAGTTTGTTCAATATTATCAAGTGGAAGCAAAAAAAGCGACAGAATCAGATTTTAAAATTATATCTAGCGGAACACAATTAAATCACGAATTTATAAATGTTGTAGATGACATAACTTATAATGTTCGTGTTAAAGCTATCAATAGTTTTGGAGTATCAAGTACATATACTTCAGCAAGTAGAAAAATTATAGGAGCTACTGAAATTCCTAGTGATGTAACAGATCTATCAGTATCATTAGTAGGATCTAATCAAATGGAACTATCTTGGACTCCAGTTCTAGATCTTGATATATCTTGGTATGAAATAAGATTTCAGAATGTTACGAGTGGAGCTACTTGGAATGAAAGCACACCTTTAGCAAAAGTTGTTAGAAGAAAATCAAATAGTTTAGTTGTAAACTTTCAAACAGGAACTTTTTGTGTTAAAGCAGTAGATAAATTAGGTAATACAAGTGCAAATGCTTCGTTTGTATCAACTAATATTAGTGGTCAAGCAAATTTTGTAAGAACTCAAACAATAAGTGAATAATGGCAGATTTTTTAGGAACAAGAGATTCAAATGTAGCAATATCAACTGATAATGCTAATAGAAAAGTATTAATTCTAGATACAATAACTAGATTTGATTCAACTATTGGAAATTTTGAATCTGCTGAAGGATTATTTGATTTGGGGGGAACTGATGAAACATCTAATCCAACAAACTTTGAAGGGAATATTCAAAGTTCAGGTTTTTATACATTTGCTAATACACTTACTTTTGATGCTATTTATGATGTTACTTTAGGCGGTATTGTTGGGATGAGCGCTGAAGATGAATATGATTTACATGATAGCGGAAGGGGAGCTATTTTACATGACGATGCGAAAGGGCCTTATGATGGTTCTTCAGAAATACAATGTGGAGCAGAAGTACAAGTTGGAGCAAGTACAACAAGTCTTGGAGATGTAACTACATTTCAAAAGATTGCCCAACAAAGTACAATCAAAGGAAGATATTTTAAATTTAGATGTAAGATAACAAGTGAAGATAATAAAGTTAGAGCAAAAGTACATGATTTAAAATTTACTGTTAATTTTGAAAAAAGAACAGAATCAGGTGAGGATATTACCTCTTTAGCATCAGGCACAACTATTAATTTTACAAATGGATTTTTTGCTACACCTTCAATTGGTATAGCAGGACAAGGACTACAAACAGGCGATTATTTTTCGCTTACAAGTAAGTCAAAAAATGGTTTTACAATTCAATTTTTTAATAGTAGTAATGTGGGTATTAGTAGAGTTTTTGATTTTCAAGCCATAGGACACGGCTTGTCAAGTACATAAAAAGAAGGTATAAAAAGATATGAGCCAAGTTTCGGATGTAACATTAGATAACCAAGGATTTGCAAGTTTCAGAACTGAATTGAATAATATTTTAGCGGCAATCAATTCACAACATTTAGGAACTTCAGCTCCGGGTTCTGTGGCACAAGGAAGTTTATGGATTGATTCAAGTTCTTCAGGTGTCCTAAAACTTATGATGAATGACGGAACTGATAATGTTGAATTATTACAAGTTAATATTTCATCAAATGCAATAACAAGTAATATGTCCGTAACAGGAACAATAACAGAAGCCGACCCAAATGCTATTCCTTTTGCGGTCGCATTGGGGAGTTAAAATATGGCAAATAATTTTGATGACGCAACAGTAGCAATATCTAATAATAGTTTAACGGATATAGTAACTGCTAGTTCAAAATCTTTAGTAATTGCTGGAACATTATGTAATACTGGGGGAACATCAATCAATGTTACTCTTAAAAAATTTGATAATGGTTCATCAACTGCTTTTACGATTTTAAACACAGTTCCTTTACCAAGTGGCTCTTCATTAGAAATACCTAAAATCGTTTTGAATAGTTCTGATAAAATACAAGCACAATCAGATGATTCTTCAGGTAATCTTACAGTTGCATTACAATTATTAACACAGGTATCTTAATGACAAGTTACATTGGAAAAAAACCATCAGATGTTCCAATATCTGTTAATGATGTTCCTGATCTTCCAACAAGTAAGATCACATCAGGAACTTTTGCAGATGCAAGAATAAGTAACTCTAGTGTATCTCAACACGCACAATCTTTTGACGATAATAAAATACAAACTAATCTTGCTTTGTTAGGATTTAAAACTGCAAGTGTAGGTTCACTTGCTACATACAATCTTCAAGACCAATCAATAGACGAATTTACAGATGGCACTGGAATTAATAGTTCATCTTCTACAAATGCAAACGTAAATGGTGGTAAAATTTCTGGTGGAGTTTCGCCAAATGTTACCCATGACGCTGACACAACAGGAACAGATGGAGCTTACTCTTGGTACAGATGGACAGATACATCTGCAACTGGTTCTTATAGTCAAGACTCAGCACAAGCAGTTGACTTTCTTGTTGTTGCTGGAGGAGGGCCAGGTGGATTTGCTGAATCAGGAGGTGGAGGAGGTGCGGGAGGTTTACGAACTTCTTATGGCTCCGTATCTGGTGGTGGAGCATCTGCAGAATCAGATTTGAATTTAGGTTCTGGAACAACTTACACAATAACTGTTGGAGCTGGTGGAGCTGCACCTACTGCATGGTCACAACATCATGGTTCAAAAGGTGCTGATAGTTCAATTTCAGGATCAGACATTACTGACATTGTAAGTGCTGGAGGTGGTGTTGGAAATGGATATGAATATTCAGCACACACATTAGATAACGGTGGTTCAGGTGGTGGTCAAGGAGACCCAAGTGGAGGAAGTAATGTAGGAACTGGAACTGCTAATCAAGGATACAATGGTGGAAGCGCTGGAACCGATACTGGAACTGATAGCACACAAGCTGGAGGTGGCGGCGGTGGTGCTGGTGGAACTGGAGGAAACGGACAAACTGGATCAGGAGGATATGGTGGTACAGGAGGAGTAGGATTAAATATAGATATTACTGGAACATCAGTTGGATATGCTGGTGGAGGTGGAGGTGCACACACACCTAACGGAAGTACAGCCTCTCATGGTGGAGGTAAAGGTGGACTCGGTGGAGGAGGACACGCAGATGGAACAGATGGAACTGGTGGCGGAGGAGGAGCTAGTTATGTGTCTGGAGGAAGTGGAGCTCCTGTTGGTAGAGGTGGTCATGGTGTTGTAATTTTAAGAAGATTAACCAATCCATCAGTTTCTAATATGACTGCAATATCAAATTCTGTTACTGCACAATCAGTTCCAACAAAATCTGATTTTGTAATGTTAATGGAAAATGAAACTGGAACTGCAACTATTAATACTGACATCAAAGCTTATGTATCAAGAGATAATGGAAGCACATTTACGCAAGGAACTTTAGTAGATGAAGGAACTTATGCAACAAATACAAAAATTTTAGCTTTCCACGATTTAGATATTTCTTCTCAACCAAGTGGTTCAAATATGGTATATAAAATTGAAACTTTGAATCAAGCAAACGGTGTTAAATCAACGAGTGTTAAAGCAACAAGTTTAGGATGGAAATAATATGGCTATAATTAAATTAAATAATAACTCATTAACTAGTGTTACAGCATTACCAAGTGGTGTAGGTGGTGTTGCTTGGCAATCAGTAGTAACTGCTTCAACTCTTAATGCTGAATCAAATAAAGCTTACCCAATAAACACAACATCAAATACTTGCACAATTACTATGCCATCAAATCCAAGTGTAGGTGATCAAATTATTTTTATGGATTATGCAAGAACATTTGGAACAAATAAAATTATTATAAATCAAAATTCTAAAAATTTTCAAGGTTCAACTTCCAAACAACCTGAATACAATACAGATGGTCAATCAATTAGTTGTGTTTATATTGACACTACGCAAGGTTGGATTCCTGAAGTTGATGATGATGTTACTTATGAAACTGACCCAGCTTATGCAATATCAGGTTTTTTATGTGTAGCTGGTGGTGGTGGTGGTGGTTTTGGATATACAGGTGGATATTATGCTGGTGGGGGAGGAGCTGGTGGATATAGAAATTCTTATGCTAGTGAAGTATCAGGTCGTAATAGTACAGTTGAAACACAAATAGGATTACAACCAGGTCAAGTTTATACCATCACTATTGGTAGTGGTGGAGCAAAAGGTTCAGGTAATGGCTTAAGTGGTACAAATGGGTCAAATAGTTCTATTGTAGGCGCTGGAGTAAATATTGTTTCAATAGGTGGTGGATTTGGTATGGGTGGTAATGCTACTGCTGGTAATTCTGCTGGTGATGGTGGGTCAGGTGGAGGTGCATCTGACGGAGTTCAATATACATCGGCAACAGGGGGAAATGGTACTGCTGGACAAGGTTTTGATGGTGGTTCATCGCCAACAGATGCAAACTCTGCTGGAAGCGGTGGCGGTGCTGGATCTGCTGGTAATAATGCGTTATCTACAAATGTCGCTGGTGGAAATGGTTTAGGTTCTTCAATTACAGGTTCGTCAGTAACGAGAAGTGTAGGTGGAATCGGTTCAAGAAGCACTAGTGCGTCTGATGCAAGTGCTAACACAGGAAATGGTGGCGATGGCACATCTGATAATACAAAAACACCTGGTTCTGGTGGTTCAGGAGTTGTTATTTTAAGAATACCAACTGCCAATTATTCAGGAACAACATCAGGATCGCCAACAGTTACAACAGATGGTACAGATAAAGTTTTAGTTTTTAATTCAAGTGGGAGTGTAACAGGATAATGGCAAGTTTTGCAAAAATAGATGAAAATAATATTGTTTTAGAAGTGGTATTAGTAAATGACGAAATTGCTAAAACAGAAGAAGATGGTATCAATTTTTTAAAAGATTTATATAAAGATAATAACCAAAGATGGGTGCAAACTTTTGATGATGGAACAAGAGCAAATTTTGCTGGTAAAGGTTTTAAATATATTTTAAGCGAAGATGTTTTTATTCCACCTCAACCTTATCCATCTTGGGTTTTAAAAAAACCTGAGTATATATGGGAATCACCAATAGGAGATCCACCTGAAACTTATGATGATGGTTTGACTCAAAAAGATGGAGAAACACCTTTAGGAGATTTTTATAGTTGGAATGAACAAAAAAAAATTTGGGAGAAATAGATAAATGACAAGATATATTGGAAAACAACCAGCTTTCGGAAACTTTGTAAAACTAGATGCTATAAGTGTAGTCAATGGTCAATCAGCTTACACTATGCAAAGTGGTAGTTCTAATTTTACAAATTACGATAATGTAAACCAATTTATTGTTTCACTTAACGGAGTAATCCAAGCACCAACAGATTCATTTACAGTTTCAGGTTCTACAATTACGTTTGCATCAGCTTTAAGTACAGGTGATGTTATAAATTTTATTTTAGTTTTAGGTGATGTGCTTTCAATAGGAACTCCAAGCGATAA
>MDTG01006541.1_pt1 | contig 10496 bp, 5 predicted proteins | sample 811421 | NCBI WGS metagenome assembly MDTG01 (sample SAMN05326645, study PRJNA326480) | marine metagenome | isolation source: seawater | place: Pacific Ocean: South East | collected 2011
CACCCCATATCATCCACGAGGATGAGGATGACATTTGGGGAACCGCTAGCAGGGCTCAACGGGAAAAGAGCCCCTGCCACGATCAATCCGAGAAAAAAAACCGGTGGCAGACGCACGCGAAATCCAAAGACGGTCACAGGCGGAAGATCGGTTTTTTCCACTGTTCCACCATAAAAAAACCTTTTGAAGCCCCCAAGCCAAAATACGATGGCTCCCGCACGGTGACTTCAGGCAGATCCGGGACGCAGGAATCCGGGAACGCCCGGATTATTTCCCAGGCTCCCACTCCCTCCTAACTGCCCACAACTGGAAACAACCCACGCCATTGCAGGCAGGGGTTGCCGCCCCACCCGGGCTGGGACCAGAGTGCTGCCTACTGACAGGCTTCGCACTCGCCTCCGTTCATCATCGCCTCGATAGAGCAGGCATGCTGCTCCTCAGGAGTATGAGTCTTCTTTCCGCTGGCCGGGGCCTGCGGGGCATCCTCTTTTTTCACCCGCACGGTCGCCTTCTCGATGTTACTGGCCTGCAGGGTGCGCAGGTAGTAAGTCGTCTTCAGCCCTGTGCGCCACGCGTGGCGATACATATGACTCAGGGTCTTCATGTCCGGTGAGGCAAGGAAGAGATTTACGCTCTGACTCTGGTCAATCCACTTCTGGCGCCGGGCCGCTGCATCAATGATATGCTGGTGACCAATTCCGAAGACCGTCAGGTGCTTTTGCTTGATGTGTTCGGGCATCTCATCAATGTCACCCAGCTCGCCGTCGAAATACTTGAGCTGATCGAGCATCTCGGGGGTCCATAATCCCTCGGCTTTGAGATCCTGGACGAGCTGGCGATTAAGCACCGTAAAGTCCCCGCTGAGGTTACTCTTAACGAACAGGTTTTTGTAGTTGGGCTCAATGCACGGGGTAGTCCCCATGATGTTTGAGATAGTCGCGGTGGGTGCAATGGCGAGTACGTTCGAGTTCCGCATGCCATTCTTGAGGACCTTGTCCCGGACTGGTCTCCAATCCATCTTGCCGCCCCGCGGCACGGCAACCTCCTCCCCGCGCTCTTCCTGAAGAAGATCCAGGGAGTCCTGCGGAAGGATCCCGCGGTCCCACTTGGAGCCCCGATAGGTTGAATAGGTGCCTCGTTCGGCAGCAAGGTCACTTGAGGCACTATAGGAGTAGTATGCTATCGCCTCCATGAATTCATCATTGAATGCCACTGCCTCTTCGCTTGCGAAGGAAAGGTCTTTTTTGAAGAGCGCATTCTGAAGGCCCATCACACCAAGGCCAATCGGGCGGTGTCGACTGTTAGCCGTGCGCGCTGCGTCGGTGGGGTAAAAGTTGATGTCGATTACATTGTCCAGCGCCCGGATGGCTACCGTGATGGTCTCACGCAACATGTCATGATCGAGCATGCCGTCCTTGTTCACGTGCGTGTCAAGGACCACCGAGCCGAGGTTGCAGACCGCCGTTTCCTCGTCGCTGGTATTGAGGGTGATCTCGGTACACAGGTTGGAGGAGTGAATGACGCCCACGTGATCCTGAGGGCTGCGCAAGTTGCAGGGGTCCTTGAAAGTTATCCACGGATGACCCGTCTCGAAGAGCATCTTGAGCATCTTTTTCCAAAGTTCGATGGCCGGAAGCCTGCGACTCCAGATCTTACCCTCGTCCGCCATCGCCTCATATTCAAGGTAGCGCTGCTCGAAAGCTTTACCGTAAAGGTCATGCAGGTCGGAACACTCGTTGGCCCGCAGGAGGGTCCAGTCCTGCCGCGCCTCCATGCGCTTCATGAAAAGGTCCGGAATCCAGTTCGCGGTGTTCATGTCATGGGTCCGGCGACGTTCGTCACCGGTGTTGACCCTCAACTCGAGAAAGTCCTCAATATCGTTGTGCCAGCTCTCGAGGTAGGCACAGCCTGAGCCGCGGCGCTTGCCGCCCTGGTTAACAGCGACCAACTGGTCGTTGTGAAGCTTGAGGAAAGGGATGACACCCTGGCTCTCACCGTTTGTTCCCTGGATGTAGGCACCCGTGCCCCGCACACTGGTCCAGGAACCGCCCAGACCACCCGCCCACTTGGAGAGGAAGGCGTTCTCTGATATTCCCCTTAACATGATGGACTCGATCGAGTCATCTACCTTGTAGAGGTAGCAGGAGGACAGCTGGGAGTGGAGAGTGCCGGAGTTGAAGAGCGTGGGGGTCGAAGAGCAGAAGCGGCGTCCCTTGTAGAGCTGGTAGAGCCGGATAACCCAGTCTTCGCGATTATGATCTTCAGCCTTGAAGAGCCCCATTGAAACCCGCATCCAGAAAAACTGAGGGGTTTCTACGCGGCGCGGCTTGGCTGCCGTCTTGTCCACGATCAGATAGCGGTCGTAGAGCGTCTGAATCCCAAGGTAGTCGAAGTCCAGATCGGCAGACGGATCGAACGCAGAAGCCAACCGATCGAGGTCGAAGCGCTCCACCAGATCAGGGCTTAGTCTCTTGATTGCCACTCCGTGCTTGAGATAGCGCTTGAATTGCTCCTGGTGGGCGGCCTTGAGGGCCGCGATCCCATCCCGCTGGATCGACCAGTCCAGCACTTCCTCGTAAATGTAGCTGAGAAGAATGCGGGCCGCGAACTTCGCGAAATCGGCATCTCTCTCGATCAGGGCCTTAGCGTTGAGAATGATCGTGCGCTGCAGTTCGACCGCGGAAATCTCAGCCCCGATCGAGCGTCGCAGCTCAAACTCAATCTCTTCCTCACTGAGACAAAGATCCAGCCCGATCATGCCAAACTGGATGCGCCTCTTGAGCTCTGTACCATCCCAGAAGTCACTCTGGCCATCCTCCCGGGTAACGACCACCATGGAATCCTGGTTCGGATCCTCCGCGTGCTCCGCCTGGTGAAGCTTGCGAACTTCAGCCCGTTGAATTCGATAGGCCATGTAGGCACGCATGACCGAGATCTGGCCCTGCCGGCCCAGCTCCTCTTCTACGAGGTCCTGGACATCTTCTATATGCACGAAGGCGGAGTCCCCCGCCCTGACCCGCTGGGTTACCCCATGCGCTATGCGCGAGGCTGGCTCGGGATCCTTGCGCTGGTCCAGAAAGGCCTTCCGCACCGCGGTCTCAATCTTTGTCTCACTCCAGGGCACCACATTACCGTTCCGGCGAATAAGACGAACCGGCATGAGATGTGGCTCCTCACTGACCACGATCTCTCCGTTCTTCTCGAAACTGCGCGCGAAGACGAGGGACTTCGCCACGTCGTGGGCATCATTCTCGATCAGGGCCTTTTCGATCAACAGGTAAAGGTCGTTCTGGCTAAGCTTGATCGCTCCACCTCGCTGAACCTGCTGCATCAGGCTCTTGGCTACGTTGAAAGCTACCGCGGTTACGAAACTACGGTTCTCATCATTGAAAATCCGCTCCTCCTGTTCCTCCCTCGAAAGCAACAGGTCGGTGAGGGCCTCCCCGATGGTGTCGGCGACGTCCGCGAGCGAAAACTCCACTTCGCCCGCTCCACGGGTAACTATGATTTCCGGAATGGGTGCCCGGTGTTCGGTCGCAAGAGATTCGCGCCAGTTGAAGCGGTGCGCGTCCGCCTCGCTTTTATGCCGGCTCGCGATCACCTGCTTCAAGGCGATGTCCTCTTCGAGCGTGATTGGTCGATACATGATGTGAGTTTTGGAAGAGCTGTTTTAGCTGATGTAGGATTAAGTCAATGGGCTGGGCACAGGGCCAGAGGAAGGGAGAGCGCACAGCAGTCCAGCGAATCATGGCGCGAAGGACTGTTCCCCTTTTCTGCCCCCAAACCCGGAAGAAGATTAAAGATCCTCGTCGGAGTATCCTGCGGTCTCGAGCGCAGAGGCCTTCTGGTATTCCGTGACCCGACCTTCGAAGAAGTTCTGCTCCTTCTTGATGTCCATCATCTCGGCCAGCCACGGGAATGGGTTGGAGGCGTTTTCCTGGAGAGGTTCAAGGCGACAGTCAACAAGCCTGCGGTCGCCGATGTATTCAATGTATTGCTCGAAATCAGAAGCGTTCAATCCCACGGCGTCGACTGGCAGGCAGTCCCGGATGAACTGCTTTTCAAGTTCGATACCTTGCCGCATCGTCTCACGAAGGTCTGCTCGAAAATCCTCGGTCCAGATATCGGGGTTTTCCACCACCAGTTCATTGAGGAGCTTGCGCAGGAGCTTGATGTGGTTCGACTCGTCGCGCAGGGTGTAACGGAACATCTGACCGATTCCGGGGAACTTGTTCTGCCGGTAAAGACTCAGGATCATACCGAAAAGTCCGTAGAACTGAGTTCCCTCCATCACCTGTCCAAACATGAACATGTTCTTGGCCAGGGCCTGCTTGTTTTCGGTTATGCTGAGGTCAACATCACGTCGAAGTGCGCGGCTGTTGGTTACTAGGAAATTGTTCTTGGCCGTAATAGTAGGCACGTCCTCAAACATGGCCTCGCACTCGTGCGGGTTGAGTCCAAGAGAAGAAATCATGTAAACGAGAGAATCCGCATGGATGTTCTCCTCATGCGCGTGCCGCCCGAGGACAAGCTTGAGCTCCGGAGCGGTCACCAGTTCACGCACTACGTGCATGATGTTGTCTCCCACGATACCCTCCGCCGCTGAAAAGTATCCGATCCCCATCTTGACGATCCAACGCTCCACTTCACTGATTTCGTCAATTCCACGCCATTGCTCCACGTCCTTCTGCATCGGGATATCCTCTGGCTCCCAATGGTTGTTCTTCATCGTCTTGTAGAGATCGTAGGCCCACTGGTATTTCAACGGCAGGATGTTAAAGAACATCGTTTCCTTGCCATTGATGACCCGCTTGGCCGCGAAGGCCTCCTCCGCCTTTTCCCGATCGAGCACGAAGGTCCGATCCCCGATTTGCACTGTGGTGGTTTCAGACATGATTAGTTGTTTGGTAAACTTATGCAGTTTTGGTGACTATTTTGATTTTCCTAAGCGGTTTCGCGGCGTGAAACAGCGCTCGCGAGAGTAAGGCTCGACCGAGTCTTCAGTCAACGGAATCTTGTCCATATTGTATGATCAAATTATTAACAACACTACATGTAGTGGTTTTAATTGATTCGCGCCTTCTCCACTTTTTACTTGCTTACCCCCCAATCCGGTTAATTCAAAGCCTCAAAGGCCACTTTCTAACAGGTGTTTTGTTACAGAAATCCGGCGAAAAAATATGTCGCCTCTCGGGACCACTCCCCAGATTCCCCGAATTTACAAAAACATGGATTTTCCGGGGGCTTTCAGAATCCTTGTTACCTCCCTGGTGCCTGCTTTCTTGAGTTTAGATCGTTAAAAAAAATTGATTTCTAACAATTTCGTAAAAGAAGAGGATTTTTTCATCGCAATCAGCGTTCGTTCTGATACCTGTCCCCGGCCCAGCTCGCTTCCCCAGTTGGCCCATCTGATGCGCTTGATCCTGCTCCTTTCAGCATTTTTCTGGGCGATGCAGGCCGTATCACTTGCGGAAAAGGCAGCTCAGCCAGTCCCTGAGTTGGATCGTACTCCACCCAAGGTGGGGCACGTAGAGGCCGAGGAGCCAAACGCTATAATCCCCGAGCCTACTGCTACCCTGCTGGCAGGACTCGGCGGCCTTGCCCTCCTGTTCTTTGCCACCCGCCGCAAGATGGGGTAGGGCCGGGCGTAGCGCGGGAGTAAACGCTCTTGGCTACCTGCGACCAGATCTCGCTTTCTCTTTCAGGCCAGGCCGCTTGCTAGAAAGACCAGTCGTGCTTGTCGAGGTCACACACGCACGCCGACAGGAGCTTGATAGCGTCAGCGATATCCCTCTTGTGGCACATTTCAATTACCTGGTGAATATGGCGGGTCGGTAATGAAACTGCCCCCGCAATAGAACCCCCCGGCGTCATCTTCTGTAGGGAAGCAGTGTCTGTTCCGCCTGCCCGCAGGATTTCCGGTTGCCATCGTATTTTTTTCGCTACCGCCACCGACTTCATGAACTCCACCATGCGATAATCGCAGATTACGGATGCATCCATGATCTTGATCGCGACACCGTCTCCAAGCTTTGTGCAATGCTCCTGCGGCTTCGATCCCGGTGTATCGTAGGCGATGGTGGTATCCAGTCCAAAACTGAAGTCGGGTTGAATCTCAAGAGTGGACGCCTGCGCTCCACGCAAACCGACCTCTTCCTGCACCGTGAAGACTCCATAGAAATCGTAGGCCGGCTTTCGGCGGCTCTTCTTCAATGCACGCAAGGTTTCAATGAGCAGGAACACTGAAGCCCGGTTGTCCAACGACTTCACGTTGACACAATCCCCCATCTCCACCAGTTCCCGCTCACGTGTGATGGGATCACCTACCGCAACAAGTTGATCGACCTCGCTCTTGGGCAGCCCGAGGTCGATGAAGTACTCTTCCAGTCTGGGAGGCTTGTTGCGCTCCTCGGGAGTCATGATGTGGATCGGCTTCGATCCCATAACCCCCACAATGTCTTCCCGGCCATGCACGAGGACCCGCTGTGAAGTGAGCGTTTTGGGATCAAACCCACCGAGAGGATTGAAGCGGAGGAACCCCCCGCTATCGATATGCGTGACGATAAAACCGATCTCGTCCATGTGCGCCGCGGCCATCGACTTCATCCTGGATGACTTTCCTTTCTTCAGTGCAACCACATTGCCCATGGCGTCGACCCGAACATCGTCAGCGAGGCCTTCCACTTCCTCCAGCACGAGGTTCCGGATCCGCGTTTCGAACCCGGGCGCACCCGGTTCACGACAGATTTTCCCGAGTAATCCCACGTCGATCGCCATGCGCGCAATCTATCCGGCTTACTTGACAAGTCCAACCTGTTCGATCACTCCTGACTCGTTGAAGAGGAAGACCGTCCATCTCTTATGCCTTCTCTCCGCCTTCGTTGTCATCGAAGGGCACTTTTTGGTCGGCCAATCGGCAGCCTGGCTCGCAATGATGCACTCCCGGACATCCTCTCTGGGTCTGGCAGCCTCCATCTCAAACACTTTTTCCGGGCAAAATCCCTGCAAGATCTGTACCTGGATCCAAGCTGAACGCACCGAAAGAACTAATGAAAAAGGGCTTCTTTCCGTTCAATCCGGCAAAGACAAGTTTGTCGCCCCGGGCCCATCCGAAGAATCGCGCAGCTCTTACCTTCTTCGCACCCTCCCGCCACCGTTCCCGAGCTTTCAGGCAGGAATGACATCGTGGTCTGAGGATGTTCCCCATCCTCCACCACGCAGGACATAGATCTCCTCTCTTTTTGCTTCGATGGCCCGTGCAATGCATGCGGCCAATGACATCTGTCCGCCATAATCAGTGGCTGGCAGATCCTAAGGCAGTTTCCCTGATGGAGAGCTGCCTGTATTTCCCTTTTCTTCAACAAACTAATCTAATGAAAATCACTATTCTTATCTCATTCCTAAGTATTCCTTTCCTCTTCGCTCATTCCCCCGACGAGATCCCCACCACCCGGACCCCGGGGACTAATCCTGTCGGGGAAGGACTGTCTCATCATTGGGATGCAAGCCGGCCGGACAGCCATGCTCCGATCGGGGTCATGGGAGACCATACCCATGGGGCAGGCGAATTCATGCTCTCCTACCGCTACATGTTCATGCGCATGGAACAGAACTACGACGGAACGCGTTCTGTCCCGGATGGCAGCTTTGCGGGACCCCCTCCAGCTCCCTTCCGGGTCGCGCCCACGGACATGGACATGACCATGCACATGATCGGAGCCATGTACGCACCCAACGAACGACTGACTCTGATGGGAATGTTCAATCTGGTGGATCTCTCCATGAATCATCGGAATCTTGCCAACGGAATGCAGTTTAAGACAGAATCCTCCGGACTTGGGGACTCTTCCGTGGCTGCGCTCTACCGTTTCTGGGAGAATCGGAGCACCGACGTGGCAGCCCGCGCCCACCTTGGTCTCGGCCTCCTCCTCCCCACTGCGGAAACGGATAGGGAGGACCTCATCCCAGGCCCCGGAATCACCCGCCTTCCATACCCCATGCAGCTGGGCGCTGGCAGCTGGGGACTCTCCCCCTCCCTCACCTACCTGTCTCAGGGGGCCGCCTGGGCCTGGGGAGGACAGGTGAGTGCCCGCATTCTGCTTTCAGACAATGATCAGGGCTACCGCCTCGGAAACTCCTGGAATGCTACCACGTGGGCAAGTCGACGGCTCACCGGGAACCTCAGCATCTCAGCTCGCCTGAGCGGTTCGCACTGGGGCAACATCCAGGGGAGCGACTCTGACCTGCTCCCTCTGCCAGTTCCGACTGCCGATCCCAAGCGGCGTGGAGGTTCCCGCCTTGACGCCTCCCTCGGCATCAATGCGCTGCTTCCCGGAACCTCGGGCCGACTCGCTCTGGAGGTCGGCGCTCCCGTCTGGCAGGACCTTGAGGGACCCCAGCTTGCCACGGAGTGGTGGACCACGCTCGGAGCCCAGTTCTCCTTCTGAGTTCACATCCCAGGAGCTTCCCCGGCACGGCCCGTACGCGCCATGTGCCGGGGCGGGCCCCGGTTCACCCCCTGACGCAGGGAACACTTCGTCCGCGGAAGGCATGGGCGGCGCTCCCGCTCACCTATTTTTTTCTCTCCAGCCTGAGGGTATCCCCGAATTGCCCCTGGACCTCCTGCAGGCGCTTCCAAAGCCTGGTCGCAACTGCCTCGACAGCGGGGCCTCCGCTCTTCATGAGATCCGTGGTCTCGTGAGGATCCTCGGAGACCTTGTAGAGGCGGAGCAGGTGATTGGCCTTGGGGTAGTAAATCAGCTTGTACCCGTCAGCGGTAATTGAACGTTGCACCCCGAGATAGGCCCCGTAGACGAAGTCCCGCTTCTTCCCCCTCCCCTCAAGGTGAGGCTGGATACTCTCGAACTGAACGTGCTCCGGGGTCTTCGCTCCAGCCCAGTCCAACGAGGTCGGAATGATGTCCTGCAGGTAAATCGGTGCCGCATTGGCAGCCCCAGCTGCCACTCCCGGCCCGGTCACCATGAAGGGCACCCGCACGCTATGATCATACATGTTCTGTTTCCCGAAAAGTCCGTGCTGGCCTACTGCCAACCCGTGGTCTGCCGTAAACACGACGTAAGTGTTCTTCGCCTTGCCGGACCTCTCCAACTGATCAAGCACACGCCCGATCTGCGCATCCATGTGGGTGATGATCGCATAGTATTCCCGCCGGTGCACCCGAACCGAGTGCTTCGTCCTCGGCATGGGTGCGAGGTTCTCATCACGCAGCCCGTGCGGATTGCCAATCTCGTTACAGAAAGGATAGCGTGGCAGGAAGTTCTTCGGGATTTCGACCTTGTTCGCCGGATACTTGTCCAGGAACTCCTGCGGAGCCTGCCGGGGATCGTGTGGCGCATTAAAAGCGAGGTAGATGAAGAAGGGCTGCTCGGACTTCTCTGCTTCCTGCAGGAATCCCACCGCATCATCCGCCTGGACCTCGCTCCAGTGCCTGCCGCCTTCCCAGAATCCACCGATCGACTTATCGGCGGGATCCCAGGGATCGGGCTTTCCTTCCAGGGGACGATTATAGGCCTGTTTCACAGACCGCGGCATTCCCGGACGCACATGCCTGGCGACGTTGAAGAGTTTGTCGGCTCCAATCTTTACATGCCACTTCCCCGACATGTAGGTCCTGTAGCCAGCGCTCTCCAGCAGCTGCGGCCATGTCGTCTTGGCCTTATGGAACTGCGCCATGCCTTTCGGGTTGGCCACCTTGTGCGCATTCCACAGTTGACGACCGGTCATGAGCATGTGCCGGCTCGCCACACAAACAGCCCCGCTCCAGGAGCCCGGGTTGTATGCATGGGTAAAAGTGGTTCCCCCCTTGACCAGCCGATCCAGATGCGGAGTTTCCACCTCTCCATGCCCGAGCGCCGCCACGTGGTCGAAGGTCATGTCATCGGCAAAAATGAAGAGAATGTTTGGTTTCGCCGCGAGAGCATTCGCAGCCAGCAGGATCAGGAAAGCGGCGGGGAAGAGTAAAAGGTGTTTCATGGGAAGACCCTGTCTGGGGACAGGTGATGAAAGGGAGTATTCGTGTTCATTCCACAAGGCGGAAGCGAATTCGTCCCCCCGGGAGCGGCGCCTGAATTCTCCGGTTCCCGAAAGAAAAAAGACTTCCTGGAAACCTTCATTTTGTTGAAGACCAAGCCCTTCTGCCAAAAATAGCGAAACATTCCTCATCCGGGGATGTTTAACATGAGGCCTGCACATTCGTAGGCCCTCAGCCAACCATCACCATTAAGCCATGAAAAATCTGCTCATCCTCTCTCTCTTCACTACACTGGCCCTGCCGGGTTGGGCCGACCATCACGAACGCGAACGTGGCGATGGCCGCACCAAACGAGCCGGCTCAGAGGCTGGAAGGAAAGGAGGAGACCGCGATCACCACCACGAAGAAAAACGCGATCACCACCACGAAGAAAATCGCGATCACCACCACGAAGAAAATCGCGATCACCACCACGAAGAAAATCGCGATCACCACCGCGAAGAAA
>MDTG01132084.1_pt1 | contig 10496 bp, 9 predicted proteins | sample 811421 | NCBI WGS metagenome assembly MDTG01 (sample SAMN05326645, study PRJNA326480) | marine metagenome | isolation source: seawater | place: Pacific Ocean: South East | collected 2011
CGAGACTCTCTATCAAGTTATTTGCTAATTTTTCATTTTTTAAGATATCGTAAATATTATCTTTTGAAATATTTTCATTGTAGATTTTTAAAATTTTCTTAAAATATTTATCTCTAAGTATATACGACGGAGGTACATTCCTCTTCATAGCTAAATTTTCACGCCACATGAATAAATCTTTCTCAATTTTCTTTTGAAATTTGAATTTTTTTAATCTTGGTATATATAATTCTTGCGACCCTAAACTAGCCTCTCTTTTTGTTAAATCTCTGACCGTAAAATAGGCATTTTTTATTTCGAGAATTTTTTTTTGTTTCTTATATATCTTAATAAGAAACCTTACATCATTGGCAGCATAATCAATTTGCTCTTGTGTAAAAGGTCTTTTCAACCAATTTGAATTTGTTTCTGACTTGTCTATTTTTAAGCTTAGATATTTTAAAACTATTTTTGCATAACTTTTTAAGTCGCCTTTTGAAAGAAATTTTTCTGCAATTTGAATATCAAAACAATTTACTACCTTAAAATTTTCTGAACAAAATAAAACAGTTATGTCACTTCTGACTGCATGAAAGATTTTTACAATATCTTTATTCTCAAAAATAGACTTGAATTTAAGTAATGAATTTAATTTTAAACAGTCTATTAAAAATATTTTTTTATCTGTTGATATCTGAATTAAGCATAATTTTGGGTAGTAGGTGCTTCGCCATTCGAACTCGGTGTCAATCCCAATAATTTTTTCTAAAGATATCTCTCTTAAAACTTCATCCAGCTTTAGGTCAGAATCAACAAAAAAAATGGGATTTTTTTTTGAAAGAATATTTTTTAATCTATTTAGCAAATCGTTTTTTTATAAATTTTAAAACTTCTTTTTCAATATTACGATCTTTTAATGAAAACGCTAAGTTTGCCATTAAGAAGCCAAGCTTATTCCCACAATCATATACCGCTCCTTGCAAAAGCAGGCCATTAACAATATTGTGTGAATTAATAAATTTTGAAATAGCGCCGCTTAATTGAATTTCTCCTTTGATGTCAGGTTTCTCTTTTGATAGATAATATAAAATCTTATTGTCAAAAATATATCTTCCTGCCGCAAATAGATTAGAAGGAGCTTCTTTTGGAGTTGGCTTTTCTATAATGTCAGATAAAGGGAAAAAAAAATTTTTAAAATTTCTTTTTTCAAATTTAGCTATACCGTATTTTTCTACCTCAGTTTTTTTCACTTTAGATAATAAAATAGATGATTCTCCAGATTTTTCAAAATCCCTTTTCATAGCTGCCAAATTATTTTTTTTATGATCTGAATCAATAATCATATCAGGTAGAACTAAAGCAAAGGGTTCTGATCCAATTAAATCTTTTGCAGACAAAATCGCGTGGCCTAAACCTTTTGGTTCATCTTGGCATACTTTTAAAATAAGGGGATAAATTTTTGAAATTTCTTTAATTTTTTTTAACATGGATTCATCAGATTTTTGTTCCAAAGCTTTCTCTAGAACAAGATCTTTACTAAAATGGTCTTCGATGGATTGTTTTGATGGATTTGTTATGAAAATTATCTCTTTAAACCCTACATCAAGAACTTCTTCAACTATAACTTGAATAATTGGTTTGTTAAAGATAGGTAGCATCTCTTTGGGAACTGCTTTTGAGGCTGGAAGCATTCTAGAACCTAATCCTGCAACCGGAATTACAACTTTAGAAACGATTTTATTATTCATTCTTATCATCAATCGCTATTATTTGAAGATATTAAAATATTCTGGTCGATTATTTCTTTAACTTTTTGAAAAGTAGAGTCTAATTCATCGAAACATTTGATATGATCGAGTTTAAACATTTTTGTATTTTTGATTAAATTTAAATAATTTGAAAAATCAGATTTATTAATTTCCGTTGCAGAATCAAAAAATCCAAATGACGAGCCTAGAAGATATTTCAACGATTTTTTTTGATTTAATTCTTTTATGCTTAATTTTTTTGACCATTTAGGGAAGAATATAAAATCAATTTTTGTAATATTATCTGTAAATAAATCTTTTGCAATGTACCCCCTTCTTTTGAGAGATTCTCTGGGAAAGGAAGTTCCCTTGTCTTTGAATAATTTTAAAGATTCATTCAAATCTTTCGATAGTTTTATCCAAGGATACGAGGAGAATATAAATGCATTGCCATCTAAGTGATCGAAACAAGAAATATCTTCTGTAATCAATTTAGCTCCATTTGATAAAAATAAAGCCGCAAGTGAAGACTTTGCTGACCCAGAACTTCCCGCAAAGAGAATAGTTTTATTTTTAAATCTTATTGCGCTTGAATGAATAGCGGAAAACCCTTTTTGTCTGAGAATACATGAAATAGGATAATTTAAAACGGTTCTTGTAATTTCTTCTAAGTCCTCGCTTCTCGTTGAAATTCTTATTTCTTTCCCATTAAAAAATTCAAACAATCCGCAATGTGTTGAATAGTAAAATCCATATTTATTATTTAATTCTGTCTGGTTATCAAAGAAAGTTTTGGATAAATCTGACGAAGAATATTTTAATAATATTTTTATTGCATCTTTTCTTTTAAGGTCAGGTGATGCTGGCTTGCATCCAAAACAATTTAAGGGTAAGTCAGTTGTGAAATATTGGTTATATAATTTGTAATTTTTGATTTGAAACTTTAAGTACTATTTACGAGGGAGCAAGCAAGCTGAATTGACTATCTCCAGGACCAAGACTATTAACATTTTTTGTTAAACTTTTTGCGTTTCCTAATTTATCTAACTTAGGACGTTTCCATTTTTTTTTCACAAATTCATTCTAGGTAATTTAATTATCCTTTACAACTATTTCTTTAAGCCATTTATTTGCAATACAAAAATTTAACAAGTAAATATAAGTTTCAGTCCTAATTTGTTTTTTACGTAAATCTATTTCTTGAATCATAGAATCTAAAGTTTGTAAGTTTATTAAATTTTCTAAAAGTGCATGTACTGAATTTCTCTCATCTTTTATTATTTTCAAATCCACATGAGAAAAATAACGAATTAAGCCTAAACCTAAATTTGATTTGTTTAATCTTTTACGTATCGGTTCAGGCAATTCTTTTTTAAAAGCTTCTCTCATAATAAATCTTGTCTCTCCATTACCAAATTTATTTTTTGATGAAGTAGATAAAGAAAATTTAGTAAGCTCTATGTCAAAAAAAGGACATTTTCTTTTCACTCCATAAAAATTGTCCAGTTTATAAGTGTATTCAAGTCCCAAAGAGATTAAAGAATTATTTATTCTTTCAGAATGTGATGAAAAAAACGTAGGACTTGGAAAAGATTTATTTCTTTTTTTTAATATTGAGAATTGTAAGCGAAGCCTAATAATTAATTCACTTTTAAGTACGTTTATTATGAATTTCACAAACCATAAAGTGCTTTTTTTTCTTAGTTTAGAATAACTCTTTATTGCTTTAAATAATTTAATAAACTTTAATTTTAAGACAAGTTCTTTTAAATATTCATAACCATGAGACACAACTGTATCCCCGTCATATCCATCAAAATACACTTTTACATTATGGTTTTTAAAAGATTCATAAGCATTTTTATAAATATGTATATTAGGAAAATGATAAGGTTCACCAATAAGAAAAAGATCCGCAGATATACTTTGAAAAGGAGAAAAATTTTTTGATTGGTCGCAAGTATGACTAGAATTAATTTTTTCGATTATTAACCTTTGGTATTTTTCTTCATCTACATTTTCTAAAAATTTGTCATTAGAATAATTCATTGAATACGAAAATATTTCTCCTAAAAAGTTTTCTCTCAGTGATAACCCAATTACTGAAGAATCTAGACCTCCACTTAATAATAATCCGATCATATTATAATTTTTGTTATCATCTATTTTTCTTTTAATGCTATTGTTCAAAAGTTCTTTGAATAAAACTTGCTTCTTTTTTTTATTTTTTCTTAAACTAAGCTCTTTGAGTGAATTTTTATATTTTTTAACAATTAATTTATCTTTTAAGGATAAATTTAACCGATGCGAAGAATTTAATTTTTTTATTTCATTAAAAAAAGTTTCGCTTGGTTCGGGATTGTTTAGGTCAATATAATTAGCTAAATAATTTAAATTAACAGATAAACTTTTATAAATTGTTTTTTCAATATAACGCTGATCAGTAGAAAATATTAATCCATCATCTGAAATAAAATAATATGCTGGGACAAATCCAAAAGTATCTCTGACAACACAAATTTCTTTTTCTTTCTTTTTGTATACAATTAAAAAAAATTCCCCGCTCAGTTTTTCTTCAAAGTTGTCAAAAGATAACTCCCCATCAGTGATTTTTTGTAACAGACAACTCAATCCAATTTTTACAGTTTTGAATGTTTCAAAAAAATATAGATCATTAGAAATTCCCGCAATTACAAAATTTTCACTTTCGTAAATGACTTTTTTTTCTTTCTTAGACTCATGTACTAGAAATAAATTATTAAATCTAGATGCATAGGTAAATTTTAATTGTTCATTGGAGTTATTTTTTTCTAATTCACTAATTTCCTTAGAAAAATTTTCCTCAAGAGGTTTAAAACTAAAAATACCAGAAATGTTTTCCATTGAATTTAGTATTTGAGTATTTTTTTGAATGAATTAATATTTTTAATTTCACCCAATAAAATATTTCCATTTTTTTCTACCCAGGCATGCGAATAAAACTCTCCATGCTCTGATCTTGTTACACCAATATAAAATTCTAAATCAGAACAATTTGGATAAATTTTTTTCAGTACACTAGAGGAAATAAAACAATTCCAGAAAGGAAAAACACGAGAACAAAAATTGATAATTTTTAAAGTTTTATTTAAGTTCATTTTTTTGTTTTTAGAGAAAAATACTGAATAACTAGATGAAAATTTTATATATGAGTCAAATTTAACAAGAGATATGAATATTTTTAAAATAAAAGACAAAAGAATAATTTTTAAGAGAGTAAAAAAAGAAAGAACTAAAATTTTCATTTGTGGTTGATTATTAAATTATTTTCTCTGAGTTCTTCCAAAAAACCTTCCAATTCTTTATAAGAATCACTTGTCAATTCATAGACCGTACTTATTTTTTTCAAAAGGTCTTCCGCTGTTTTAGAATGATCTAAATTTTCCCATATGAGTTTTTCTAATCCCACAAAAGAGAAATATTCGCCAGTATTTAAATTTAACACTATTATTTCTTCATCTATCGCAGAAGAAACAATTTCTTTAGATTTCAAATATTTCATTTAATAATCAGAAATGATGCCTTTACGCCTTGAAAGATTGTAAGAAACCCTTAATGTAAAAGAGCCTAAAATTATAAAAACAAAGGAGAAAATTATTAAAATAACCATATTTCCCAGCAAATCATTATAAGGAGTAGAAAATATAATTCTCTCCCTTAAAAATTCTACTCCGTAAGTTAAAGGAATAATATTTGAAAAGTTTATGGCCCAATTAGGTAATACCTCAATGGGATAGAAAATTCCGGAGAATAAAGTCGAAAATACAGAGGCAAATATATTTATTGGATTTCCCATCTTAAAATAAATAATGAATGCCATCGAAATCATACCTATACCAACAAAAGGAATTAATGTTAGAGATAATGCTAAAACTAAATCAAGAATATTTATTAAGTTTAATTTGCCAATGAAAAAATAACTCACAAAGACAAAGTACAAAACTGCTCTAACCAAATTTTTAACAAAAGGATATGCAAGTGATGCTATAAAAATTTTTACGACGTCTAGTCTATAACTAAATATATGTTCTAAGTATCCAAATGTCTGGCCATTTCTTATTGAGTTTGACGAAGCAAAGAGAGAGATCATGATAAAGTCAACAAAAATTATCCCTAGAGAGACGAAAATAAAATAATCTTCGCCATATTTATTTATTAAATCGGTATCTGAAAAGATCAAAGATTTAGAAATAAAATAAAAAATTAATAAAAAAAATAAACCACTAATAAATTGAAAAAAAATATTAAATTTGTAAGAAATCTCTATTTTTAAATCTCTTGTAAAAAAAGCTTTTAATGTCCAAATCATTTTAAAAATATCGTTGAATTATCTTTGTTATCTAAAAGGACATTATGCGTAACAATAATACATAAGGCATCATTGGAAGAGAGATATTCTTTAAGATAAACAAAAAAAGTATTTCTCTTTCCTTCGTCTATTGAATCAATTGCTTCGTCAATTAAAATAATTTTTGGGTTTACTGCTAAACCTCTAACTAAATTTATGATCATCATTTGGCCCCTAGAAAGAGAGTTCATTTTTTCTTCAATTAAGTGGGAACAATTTAAAATAGATAAAAGTTTCATTAAGTTACTTTGTTCTGATTTGAACGATTTTCCAACCAAGTTCAAGAAAAAACTTAAATTCTCTTTAACCGATAACCTTAAAAAAAATGATCTATCATCGTTGTTTATATAAGCAACTAAATTGGATGAGACATTTCTACTAATTAAATCTTCATTAATAAATTTTACACTTCCTTTATCTGGCAGAATTAAACCACTGATTATTTTAAATAAAGTAGTTTTTCCAGACCCATTTGTTCCTTTCAGGTTGTAAATTTTCTTAATTGGTAAATTGAAATTTAAATTCTTAAACACTTGGTTACTTTCAAAAGACTTGCTTACTCCTTCAATGATTAAAGACTTATTCATTTTCCAAATTTAACCAATCTTGTAATTTTATTTTTTCCTTCCCATGAACTTTTAAAGTTTTATTAAATATATTTTTTAAAAGTTTGATTATGTTTTTAAAAAATTCATCACATAGATAAATATAAAAAAATAGTCGATTGAAAGAATTTTCATTGTTTAATCTTTTTAACCGAAAAAAATTTTTTTTGTGGCTAGAATAACTTTGCTCAAGGAAAGAAAATAGACTTGAGTAAGAATATGAACCTAAAATTTTCAATTTAGCGCCCTTAAGAATATCATGCTGATTTTTCGAAAGTAAAATCTGATTCGTAGTAATTGAAACTATGTCTTTTAGAAATAAATCGTTTTCAGATATTTTTCTTCTTAATTGGTTAACTTGAATTAAATTCTTCTTTTTAAGAATTTCTAAAAGAACGAAAATAGACTTGCTTATTTTTGATTCTCCATAAGTATCATTAATATAATTCCAATCCATTTCCACATCTTTATTTAAAAACATCAAGTCGGTTATAGTTAAAAGACCATTATTAAGAGAATGCTGCAAACATGCATGAACGGATAAATGCACTAAATTATCTTCTTTTGATGGGAAATAAGTCCTAAACTTTCCATTCTGAAACTTTTTTTTTCTTTTAAAGATATTTTTAGTCATAGGACACTCTTTAAAGTTTTCTGGACTAGTCGCTCTTGAATGTATTTCTACAATAACTTCATTTGGGCCGTATATAGGAGGAAGCTGATGAAAATCAATAATGTCTTTACTTTCTATAAGCCCCGACAATTTAGACATATTCTTAAGGGTCCTGTAACCCATATTCTCTAGCAAAATTAAACATTCTTTGATCTGTTCCTTTTTGACCAAAATGTCTAAGTCTCTTAACGGTCTAAGTTTTATATCGTCATATAACTCCAGAGAAAGAGATGGTCCCTTTAAAAAGCAGTAATTAATATTCTTGTTATTAAATAAATTAGAAATTTTAAATAATTCACCGATAATTTTGAGATTTTTTATTTGAAGCAAGTTTGCTTCTTTTTTTATTTTTTTTAAAAAAAAATCAGAAAATTTTGCCCTGCCTCTATCATCAAGAGTAATGTCGAATAGTAGTGGGCTTAGCCTATGATTATAGATAGAGTTTAAAAAATAAGCATCACATGATAGGAAATCTTTTTTTTCTTGTGTTATTTGCGATATTTCCTTTAAATTTTTAGATGCAATAAAAAATAAGGCATGATTTATTTCTTCTAAGTTCATTTTAATAGGAATAAAATAAAAAAAATATTCATGATTTTTTTAAAAGAAAAGTTCTGTATACAAAATATAAAAAGGGTAATAAAACTAAAAAATAAATTGATCCAGAAATCAACCAACCAAACATTTCATTTCTTATTGATGTAAAGAATCTTGGAGCAAATGTAAAAAAAATTGCTAGATAGAAAAGATTAGTTGTTCTCATTGATCTTTCTAGAAACGAAGAAATAAAAGGAGTTATGAAGCCTAGAATTGCAACTAATAACACCCCTCCAAAATAATAAGCTTCTGCTATAGATGATGAAGCAAAAGTTATGCCTAATTCATATAAATTTGGTTGATAAGCTTTAGTGAATTCGACCGCAAAGCCATTTGAAATCTCAAAAGACTCAAAATTAAAAACTCTTTCCATAATTACTTCTACAATATTAAAAAACTGAGCAAGTAAAGAAACTTTTATATTATAGAGTCCATCATCTGCTATGCTGGCTTTCAAAGTATCTGACGAGTGTCCAATTACATTCCAGATATCAAAATAAAAACTACTTAAGTCGGAGATTTTAAAGTTATTTAAGTTTCCACTTCTTATAACAGCTATCAACTGGATTATTGGTATAAGAAAAATGTAAGCAAAAAATCCAGGTAATATAAACTTTAATTGTTTTTTGTTTAAAAACTGGTAGTAAAGAATTCCAAAAAATGCCAAAAATAATGGTGGCATTCGTTGACCGACCGACATTAAAGTTAAGCAATAAAATAAAAAAGTAATTAACCCAATTTTATTTTTATTTGACAACAGTAAAATAGAGAGTGCGATGAATATTTGTTCTATTCCTAAAGTGATTAACCCTTTTGAAACACTTAAATTTCCAGACGATAAATTTAAATAACCTTCTTCATAAACAGCCAGAGCTTCCCGAATATTGTAAGAAGTAATCCACAAGAAACTTGTGAAAAATAATAAGTAAATAAGTGCTTTATTTTTTAAGGCGTTATTTTCTTGATATTTAGGCAAGTTTTTTGGAAGAAAAAAACAACTCAATCTAAAAAAAAATAAAAATATTAAGATAACCGCTAAGAAAATAAACTTTTCGTTTTGTTCAAGTGATACATTAGGGAAGAGCACTCCTCTGCCTATAAACTCCTCTCCCCCTAGAAAAATCATTGGCAAGACAAAGAAAATTCCAAAAATTAATAAATAGATAAATGTTAAGTTATTTTCCCTGTTAGGAAAAAAAAACAATAAATATAGCCAATAAAAAGTAATTAAAAATATAAAAAAATTCAGACTTACATAAAAACCTATAAAAATTAACAAAAGCCCTAATAAAATGTCTGCTACAAAAAAAATATTTTTCATTTAGGCTTTATTCAATATTTTTAAAAACCAATATCTTCAAGGAATTCAAAAGCTTCCCAAAAACCCTGTCCAAAATTTACGTGTCCTTGCCAAACTTCCGGTATGAAGCCAATATCAGGTATTCGATTTTTAAGTACTTTGCTAAGGGAAAGAAAATCGACATCTCCTTCCCCAAACTTTACTCCTTCTCCGTCATAACCCAAAGCGTCTGAAATATGTAGGTGTGCAACGAAATCAGATACCTCATTAACGTATTGGTCTAATTCCCATCCAAAAAAAGAACAGGCCATCTGTGCATGTGAAACGTCCAGACAAATCCTATAGCCATAATCTCTGCAAAAATTTGAAATTTCTTCAGGGTCTACGAATATATTATGATATCTTTGTCCGCCAAAATGCCACGGAAATGGGGGCATGCTCTGAATGATTATTTCTGTGTCCTGCAGTTTAACTTTAGATAGAGATTTATATATTTTTTCATATAATTTTTTGGCTTCATCTTTTTTTATAAAACCATCTGCGCTAAAGCCTCCTGCATTTACTACTATCTGGGTCCGCTTAGAATTTTTAAAGTATTTTTTTATCTTTGATGACATCGAACAAACTTTATCAAGATTTTTTATTGATTTTTTTAAGTATTGATTGTCTGGAGAAGCTAAATCAAGAACATGATCTTCTTTGAATAATTCAGGAGAATGCACAATCAAATCTTGGTCAAAATTGCCTTTAAAATACGGATCAATATTAACCTCTAAATCTGAATAACTAAGATGGAACTCGAAAAAATCAAATTTTGATACTTTCTCTAAGGAGGAAAAGTCATGAAATCTTACTGGTATGCCGTAAGGTCTAGAAAATTTATAATTTCTCGGGAGAAGTTTTGAACCTTCGATATCAGACTTATAGAAAAAATCTCCTTTTTTAATATCTCTGAAAGCTTTTTTTCCCACCAATTTATTTAGATAATTAGGCTGTAATCCATTACCTGGTGATTTCACGCCTATAAAATTTCTAGAGATTGTTGTTCCCTTTAAGATTTGTTGTTTTGCAATAAGACTCTTGGCTAAAACATCTCTATTGATCATTTCTCCTTGAGTTAGAACTCTTTTTTTAAGTGGAGCAGCTGCTTCTTCGATTTCTCTGATGCCATCAACCATGTTTTTAAATTCTTCCGGCAAAAGAGATA
>MDTG01303484.1_pt1 | contig 10496 bp, 9 predicted proteins | sample 811421 | NCBI WGS metagenome assembly MDTG01 (sample SAMN05326645, study PRJNA326480) | marine metagenome | isolation source: seawater | place: Pacific Ocean: South East | collected 2011
CTGTTGCTGAAACGGTTGGAGTGGGCCAGAGGGCTTCTTATTATGATGACAGTGGGGCAATCCGGGATATGGTGCAGAATCATATTCTGCAGCTAGTTTGTCTGGTGGCAATGGAGCCGCCAGCTCATTTTGATGCAGACCAGGTGCGTGATGAAAAGCTTCGAGTTCTGCGCGCGCTGCGCACCCCTGATATGGGTGATGTTATTCGGGGCCAGTATCAGGATTATGAGGCCGAGCTGGGTAAATCCTCCAATACAGAAACCTATGTTGCCCTGAAACTGTCGGTGGATAACTGGCGCTGGGCGGGGGTACCATTTTATGTTCGTACGGGCAAGAAACTGGCCACACGGGCCAGCGAAATCGTCATCACCTTTAAGAGCAAACCTCATGACATTTTTGCCAATGGCCGCAACCCTGCTGAACAGGATGACCTCCCGAACAGATTGATCATCCGTCTCCAGCCCGCAGAGGGGGTGAAATTGAAGCTGATCTCAAAGGAGCCTGGTCCTGGTGGGATGCGCCTGTTTCCGGCCGAGCTAAATCTGTCTTTTGATGATACCTTTGGTGGCCGCCTGCCGGATGCCTATGAACGGCTGCTGATGGATACAGCCAGAGGCAATCAGACGCTTTTCATGCGTCATGACGAAGTGTTGGCAGCGTGGGCCTTTATTGACCCTGTTTTACGCGAGACGGCTGAGCAGCCACCTGCTTTATATAAAGCAGGTACATTCGGGCCAGTAGATAATTTATCAGGACAGGGGCCGTCTTTCTGGATTGATCCGCAGAGTGATGTCCAGAGCGATCGGCCGAACAATCACGGTTAGACGGGAAAGGGGCTGCCTATTTATGTCTTATCTTCATCCCCGATTAGCTGAAATTATCAGAAGGATAGAGAGCAGAAGCCGTGTTACACGCATAGCCTATCTCGACCAGATTGATGAAATGCAGAGTGATGCGGACAGTGACCGGAGGAATGTGTCTTGTTCCAATATGGCCCATGTTGCGGCTGCTGCGGGAGAAGATAAGGCCGATATTTTAGCACAGTCGGATACATTAAAACCCAATATCGCTATTGTTACAGCCTATAACGATATGCTCTCTGCCCATCAGCCCTATGAAGGCTATCCTCAGCTGATTAAGGCAGCGGCCCGTCAGGTCGGGGCAACCGCCCAGGTGGCTGGCGGGGTGCCGGCAATGTGTGATGGGGTGACACAGGGCCGACCAGGCATGGAACTATCCCTGTTCAGCCGGGATATTATAGCCCTGTCCACAGCTGTTGCGTTGTCTCACAATGTTTATGATGCGGCCCTGTGCCTTGGGGTATGTGATAAAATTGTGCCCGGCCTTGTGATGGGGGCACTGGCTTTCGGACATCTGCCGGCAATTTTTGTGCCTGCCGGACCGATGTCATCTGGTCTGCCAAATGCAGAAAAAGGACAAATCCGCAAAGCCTTTGCCAGAGGGGAAATTGGCCGCGATGTTCTGCTGAAAGCAGAGAGTGCGGCATATCATGGCCCAGGAACTTGTAACTTTTATGGCACGGCAAATTCAAACCAGATGCTGATGGAGGTGATGGGCCTTCATCTTCCGGGTTCAGCCTTTATCCATCCGCATTCTGACCTGCGTCATGCACTGACTATAGCAGCCACCCATCATGCCGCTTCCATTAGTTTGCGATCGGGAACGCCAAGGCCAATTGGAAAATGCCTTGATGCGCGGAGCTTCGTAAATGCGATTGTGGGCTTGCATGCGACTGGCGGGTCAACTAATCATACGCTTCATCTACCGGCAATGGCCGCGGCAGCAGGAATTGACCTGCGTTGGCAGGATTTTGCTGATCTCTCTGATATTGTGCCGTTGCTGGCCCGTATCTATCCGAACGGCCAGGCAGATGTAAACCATTTCCAAGCAGCTGGCGGGATGGGTTTTGTGATCCGTGAATTGCTGGCTGCCGGCCTGCTTGATGGCAGTGCGGCAACTGTTTGGGGCAACTGCTTAACTGATTATGTTGTGGAACCAAAACTGGATAAAGATGGGCTGGTCTGGTCGCCGGCAGCCAAACAGACATATGATGCTTCTGTGCTGCGCGGCGTGACTGACCCTCATGCCCCAACAGGGGGCCTGAAAATGCTGGAGGGGAATTTGGGCCGGTCTGTGATTAAGGTATCTGCTGTCTCTGCGGACAGGCATAAAATCTCTGCTCCAGCACTGGTGTTTGAAACTGAGGCACAAGTTAAAGAGGCTTTTGCAGATGGCCAGCTTGAAAAAGACTGTATTGTGGTGGTGCGCGGTCAAGGCCCACAAGCCTGTGGCATGCCGGAATTACATAGTCTTACACCTTTACTGGCCAACCTTCAGGATAAGGGTTTTGCGGTTGCACTAATCACAGATGGCCGGATGTCGGGGGCGTCAGGAACAGTGCCGGCAGCGATACATCTCTGTCCGGAAGCTGTGAATGGCGGGCCAATCGGTAAAATTAGAGACGGAGATATGCTAATACTTGACGCTACCTCCGGCATATTGACCTGTCAGGATGATCTATCAGAACGGGATCCTTATATCCCCAATCACCTGCCGCAGACAGGCTTTGGCCGGGGACTCATGACACTCTTCCGCGAACAGGCAAGCGATGCCGAACAGGGGGCAGGTCTTGCTGTGCTGACAGATCGTCAACAGGAGACGGACCTATGATCATTCATGATATTCTCAAGTTGGGACCGGTAATGCCGGTGATTGTCATTAGTTCAGCAGACCAGGCAGAACCGCTGGCAGACGCACTCCTTGCTGGTGGAATCCGGACAGCGGAAATCACCTTGCGAACCCCAGCAGCTATAGAAGCAATCGAAAAGATGGCAAGAAACTGTCCGGACATTATGGTGGGGGCCGGGACTGTTCGAACAGCTCATGATGCGCAAATCGCCTCTGATGCGGGCAGCCGTTTTGCAGTCAGTCCTGGGACAACACCATCTATTCTTGAAGGCTGCCAGAATGCTGGGTTGCCGCTGCTGCCAGGGGCGGCCAGCGTATCTGAAATGATGGCTTTGGCTGAGCAGGGCTATTCTGTACAGAAATTTTTCCCGGCAACTGCAGCAGGCGGGATCAGTTTTATTAAATCCCTGTATAGCCCACTGCCTGCTCTGACTTTCTGTCCAACTGGCGGCATAACAGAAAAAACAGCGCCTGACTGGCTGGCTTTGCCAAATATTGCCTGTGTTGGTGGCAGCTGGATTGCTCCCCAGGCTTTGATCGAAAGTGGGAATTTTGCTAAAATTACAAAACGCGCGCGCGTTGCCGCACATCTGTAAAGGCCGTTGCTGCTATGTCGACAACGCGTGAACAAGATGAAATGATCACAAAGCTACATCAGCTGGCCGAAAAAGAGGCCAGCCTGTCCCTTCGGGACCTAATGGCTCGTGATGAGGCAAGAGGTAGGTTGTTTCAGCTGGGTGACCTTGTCGTTGATCTGACCCGCCAGCCGCTCACATCTGCTAGTCTGTCTGCTCTACTTGGCCTTGCTGAGGCATCTGGACTTGCAGATAAGACCGAAGCTTTGCTGGCGGGTCAGCCTCTCAATATCAGTGAAAACAGGCCGGTGATCCATACACAAATGCGCCATCCGGTTTATCGAAAGACCGATGGGTTCATCGCCCTATGCCGTTTCACAGAACAGCTGCGAGTGCAGGGCCGTTTTACTCATATTGTTAATGTTGGAATCGGTGGATCTGATCTCGGCCCGGCGATGGTCTATCGCGCGCTTACCGCCTATCATTCTGGCCCGCAGGTTTGTTTTGTCGGCAATGTTGATCCTGCAGATTTGAATGATGTGCTAACCGGTTGTCCGCCAGACAGAACGCTGTTTATTATCACCTCAAAAAGTTTTACCACAGCTGAAACCATCGCCAATGCCGCGCTAGCTAAAGGTTGGCTTAAGGCAGCAGGCCGTCCTGCATCTGAACATATGGTTGGTGTTACAGCCGCGCCGCCTGAAGCCCGTGACTGGGGCCTGTCTGAAGAGCAGATTTTTCCCTTTGCAGAGGGGGTTGGGGGGCGCTATTCGCTGTGGTCGTCAGTTGGGCTGGCTGTCATGCTGGGAATTGGTAGTGACCGGTTTATCCAGCTTCTAGACGGGGCCTATGCCATGGATTGTCATTTCGCGGAGACTGATTTTGACCGAAATATTCCCGTACTGATGGGGCTGCTGCGAGTCTGGCATAGAACCTTTCTGGGGCGTTCATCATACGGGCTGATGCCTTATGATCAGCGACTAGGCCGTCTGCCTGCTTGGGCTCAGCAGCTTGATATGGAAAGCAATGGCAAATCGGTTACCCGTAAGGGACAGACGCTAGCTATGGGATCTGGTCCGCTGATCTGGGGTGAGCCAGGCACAAGCAGCCAGCACAGTTTTTTCCAGTGGCTGCATCAGGGTACGGATATCGTGCCCGTGGATATTCTTGTTCCCCGCCAGCTAAATGGAATAGATCAGTTTGCTAGCCGTACCTTACAGGCGGCCGCAAAGGCTAGCCATAGAACGCTGGCGGTGAATGCGGTGGCGCAGGCAGAAGCACTGGCTGTTGGATCAGAAAACAAAAAAGAGCCGCACCGGCATTTTGCTGGGAACCGTCCATCAGCTTTGATTAGCTGGGATTGCACAACCCCTTTTGCCCTTGGCCGCTTGCTGGCTTTATATGAACATATTACTGCGGTATCCGGTTTTATCTGGGATGTGAATAGCTTTGATCAATGGGGCGTGGAGCTAGGCAAACAAATGGCCAGTATGCTTTCCCATTCGTCGGATAATCAGTCAGGCGCAGCGCCGCCAAAACAGTTGAGCTGGTCTGCTGAGATGTTTCTGGCTGCACTTGACCAAAAGGATAACTAGGATATGTATCGGGCTGTATCGGTGACGATTTCACTGGTTCCAGCGACTTAGGCAACACAGTGTCAAAAATCGACATGGGCGTTGTACAATACTCCAATGTGCCGGAAAGTCTGTGTCAGCGACAGCATTCAGGAGAAAATGCTATGGATCCGATCATTTCGGTCACAGCTTTAGAAAAAACTTACCGCTCTGGCCAACAGGCCTTAAAAGGAGTTTGCCTTCAGATTTGGTCAGGTGAAATTCTGGCGTTGCTAGGGCCAAACGGAGCAGGGAAAACAACGTTGATTTCTATGATCTGCGGGCTGACCTCGCCCACTGCGGGGCAGATAATTGTTGGCGGTTATGACATAATTAGTGATTATCGTGCAGCTCGTTCCCTCATTGGCCTTGTGCCGCAGGAAGTGGCGCTGGAACCATTTGAAAAAGTGATCCACACAGTGAAGTTCTCACGCGGGCTGTTTGGCCATCCGCCTGACGCAGCATATGTAGAGAAGATACTTCGCCAGTTATCTTTATGGGATAAGCGCAACACTCCAATAAAAGAATTATCAGGTGGCATGAAACGGAGAGTTTTGATTGCCAAAGCGCTCAGCCACCAGCCTAAAATCCTCTTTCTGGATGAACCAACAGCTGGAGTGGATGTGGAACTGCGCAAAGATATGTGGGACGTTGTGGGTAGGCTTAAGGCCTCCGGGGTAACGATTGTGCTGACCACCCATTATATCGAAGAGGCAGAAGCCATTGCTGACCGAGTGGGGATAATAGCAGATGGCGCCATTCTGCTGGTTGAGGATAAAGACAAGATGATGGCTCAGATGGGCATTAAAGAGCTTTATATTGAGCTGCAGAAGCCCATCAAAGCCATCCCACCTGCTCTGGCTAGCTATGATTTGCGGCTGGCAGAAAATGGCAGCCGTCTCACCTATGTTTACGATACCAAGGCAGAACGAACCGGTATTACTGGGCTGCTTTCGGATTTGTCTGCTGCTGGGCTGACTTTGCGAGATCTGCAGACATCGCAGAGCTCTTTGGAAGATATTTTTGTTGATTTGGTGAAGGACTGAAAAGCTTATGAACATTCATGCAATCCAAGCTATTTATTTTTTTGAAATGGCGCGGACCTTCCGCACGCTTCTGCAATCTATCATTTCACCCGTGATATCAACCGCACTGTATTTTGTTGTGTTTGGCTCAGCAATTGGGTCACGTATGGTGTCTATTGAGGGGGTCACCTATGGGGCTTTTATTGTGCCGGGACTAATTATGCTTACAGTTCTTGTGCAGTCTGTTACAAATGCCTCATTCGGGATTTATTTCCCAAAATTCATCGGCACGATTTACGAGCCTTTATCTGCGCCTGTGTCCTATTTTGAAATTGTGGTCGGCTATGTCGGGGCGGCTGCCACCAAATCCTTTGTGATTGGGCTGATTATTTTGGCCACTTCATTTTTGTTTGTGCCTGTCCAGATAGCACATCCATTCTGGATGCTGGGCTTTTTGCTGCTGACCTGCCTGTCCTTCAGCTTGCTGGGGTTCATTATCGGCATATGGGCGCGTAATTTTGAACAGCTGAATTTAGTGCCCTCTTTGATTATCACCCCGCTTGTGTTTCTAGGCGGCAGTTTTTATTCCATCTCGATGCTGCCGCCGTTCTGGCAGACCGCTACGCTCTTTAACCCGATTGTATATTTGGTTTCTGGTTTCCGCTGGTCTTTTTTCGATACAGCAGATGTAGCGGTCAGCTACAGCTTGGTCGCCATTTTTGTCTTTTCGATTCTGTGCATAAGCGTGATTAGCTGGATTTTTAAAACCGGCTACCGTCTCAAAAGTTAGGCCCTAAAAGTCAGATATTTAAAAGAGATTGGAGGATTTATTCCAAAAAAAGAGGGTGTAATTGAGCGGGCCAGTCTTGTACCAGTAGGTTTCAAATAGGCAGGCCAAGCTTTGGTTTCCAAAAAGGTCGGAACAGTTCAATTTTAGGGCATCTGTCCATGACAACCTTTAAGCCCGCATCTTCTGCTAGGCGGGCAGCGACCAAGTCTTTCACACCGATTTGTCCCCACAGAACTTTTGCTCCAATTGCAATGGCATCTTTAGCAACATCATAAAGATCCTCTGGTTTTCTGAAGACCTCAACCATGTCAACAGGCCGGTCAATGGAAGTCAGATTTGGGTACACTTTCAGGCCACGTATTTCCCTCAAATTTGGACGTGGATTAACCGGGATCATCTCATAGCCAGTTTCATGTAAAACTCGCAAAACACCATAGCTGAATTTGGTTTTATCCGGGCTCGCCCCCACCATAGCTATAGTCTTGACAGAGGTGAGGATTCCCTGAAGGTAGTCATCACTATAAGGTTCCTCGTGGTTCATATAGGTAATTTGACTATTGGTCATTGATCAGCATCCTTATGAATAGCAATATCAGCTTTCAGTTCATGTGGCTTCAGCGGGTCAAGAAAGGGGTTGCGATACAGCTTGTCATGACTGTCTACGCCAATATCCAGTACGACGTCACTTCTGGCTCTTGCGACACATAAAATGACATATCCGTCACTAATCTGGCGATTGTTTAAGGCGGTTTGCGACCGCTGATCAATTTCACCTGCAAGCAGTTTGGCCGCACATGTAATGCAGCCGCCATATCTGCAGCCATAAGGTAGATCGACTCCCTGTTCGCGCAGCTCGTCAAGCAATGGCTTACGGCCGACAATCTGATAGCAAGCGTTATTGCGATTGGCCAGAGTAACCGTGATCATAGCCAGATATCACTTGTACAGTCGCCGCCTGGATAGCGCGCCTCATGGCATCGGCTAGGCCCGTTTGGTTCATTGCCGAAATCAACAATGAAATCTTTATTAAGGGTCATGCCGCCATTTATCGGATCGCAGTCGATCATAACCATAACGCCGCCCTTCTCTCGGATTTCAGGATAGAACTGATTATCCCAGGTGCTGAATAGAGAAGTGGTGACATACAGGCGGCGCCCATCGAGCGATAGTTGAAACATTTGTGGACCACCTGCCATTTTCACCCCATTAACTTCAGGGGCTTTGCCCAGTAGGCCGCCCATCCAGACCTGCCCAGTTAATTTTGGCTTATGCGGGTCACTTATATCATATTGGCGCATATCTCCATGCAACCAGTTATTTAGATATAGATATTTGTCATCCATCGACACAAGAATAGCTGACATGACACCGGGTATTGGGATTGGCCATTCGGGATGCGGCTCATTCTCAACATCGATAATTTTTTCCCAGCACCATTTGCCTTTGTCATTCCTCCACCAGTGAATAACGTTCGAACTTAAAGCTGCTCCGCAAAAACCATGTGTGCTATCAGGGTCATGATGAAATTTCACTTCAAGCGGTATCAGGCCATCTTCCCCCAGATAGATGCTTTCAACTGGTATTCGCTTCTCAAAATTCCAGAAATGAAGCTCACGACCGTATTTCAGATGTCCGACCTCTTCCAGGTCAAACCCAGGCATAAAGGTATTTGGGGCCGCCCATTCTGATGACACCATGATATTATGGCGAGGCTGATACCAGAAATCATAGCCGAATTTTATATCTCCCATCGACGCCTCCCAGCGCCCTAGGATTTCAAAATCCCTGTTAAGGTGAAGATAGCCTCCTGGAGCCTCACCCCTGGCATCCCCTAAAAAGGAAATGATAATTTCAGAACCTAGGCAATGCACTGTATGAGGACCAGACAAATCCGTTTTGGTTTTTATTTCTTCTCCATCGATCACCTTGTGCAGACGTGGTGCACGAGGGTCGGTGGCGGTATCAACAATATGAATGTTATTCGAACGCACGCCTGGCAGTAGCAGATAGCGCCGTGACATCTTTGAATCATCAAAACAGGATGAACAGGCATTCCAACCCATATGATGCAGCTCATCACCGATGCCTGGCATTTCCAGCCTGTGGATGACTTCTGAATAGGTTGGACTGTAAGGGTCAACATCTACTGTTGCCAAATAATCAGGTTTTTGAATGCCTGTACCTGTATAAATCGCGATCGTATATAGGATTTTTTCTGCCGGCGCAGCAATTGCTGCGGCAGGTGACGCGTAACCAGGACCACAACACTCCATCTTTTACCTCTCTGCTAACACGTATTTGTCCTGCAACTTTGAAGTGAGTTGCTGACGTCAGTTTAGTAAAGAATGGGAGCTCTGGCTATTCTTTTACAAAACCCAATTCGTTCAGCTGTAGGGCCAGCTCTGCTTTGCTAAATGCCGCAGGGCAGCGATCATCTGCGTAAAACTGTCTTTTATTCTGTTCACTGAATGGCGCCCGCGCAGATAGCCATGCACGAGTCCGTGTTCTGATATGCAGAATGCCTTGCCGCCTGCTGAGGTGATTGCGCGAGCATATGCAAGGCCATCATCATGAAGTGGGTCAATTTCGGCGGCAAAAATTACCGTTGGGGGTAGCTGGCTGAATGCTGTCTCCATCAGTGGACCTATTGGCCAAGTGGTCTTGTCAGGGCCAAAAAACTGCTGATAAAACCACATAATATCCTGCGTGGTCAGCAATGGAGCATCTTTATGTATAAGATAGCTGCCTTTCGTCATATCTCCGCCTAGAAGAGGATAGACCATAAGCTGGCCTAGCAGCTGCAACTCTCTCTGCTGCGATAGGTGTCGTGCAACATAATCGACCAGCCATGCGCCGGCACTGTCCCCAGCAAGAATAATCTGTCGAACTGTGCCTTTATTTAGACATGACTGGACAGACTTTAGCGCATCCTCACAAGCTTCTGGAAATCTATGTTCAGGGGCCAACGCATAATCAACAGCCATCACAGTCAGCCCAGTGCCATGGGCCAGATCAGCAACAATGCTGTCATGGCTTTCCAGCCCACCCAGAACAAAGCCGCCGCCATGAAAATAAATAACAACAGGTGTTATATCTGCAATTTTAGCAACGCTACCTGTGGGCATGTACCAGCGCACCGCAATAGGTCTCTGGCCATTGGCAATTTTCGTGTCATATATCTTTAACCCTTCTGGATAGGGCACTGCAAAACCGGCACAGACAGCCTCAAAATCAGCCCGTCTTTCAGAGAGGGTTGGGGGTTGGCCCCTATCAGGGTAAAAGCTGCGGGTATTGGAAATAAAAGTCCTAATTTCATCATCCAGTAACGATGTGTAATCAGGTGCATTCATCAGCTGTTCCCTTACACCTCTTAGCTTGGCCAGTTTGGCGTGCGTTTATCTATAAAGGCGCCAATGCCTTCCTCAGCATCGCGGTTCAACATATTCTCGACCATCACCGCGGCTGCATAGTCATAGGCTTCCGCGAGAGGCATCTCCAGCTGCTTGTAAAAGGCTTCTTTCCCGATTTTCACTGTAGAGGCAGGCTTGTCCGCGATCGTCTGCGCGAGGGCTGTTGCGTCCGCCACTAAGCCCTCTGGGGCACAGACCCGGTTGACAAGCCCCCAGTCAAGAGCCTGTTGAGCAGACAGCATCTCGCCTGTCAGCAGCATTTCCATCGCCTGTTTGCGGCTGACATTGCGTGATAAAGCTACCATTGGCGTAGAACAGAACAGGCCAATGTGCACGCCAGGCGTGGAAAAACGCGCGTCTGTTGAGGCAACCGC
>MDTG01389971.1_pt1 | contig 10496 bp, 9 predicted proteins | sample 811421 | NCBI WGS metagenome assembly MDTG01 (sample SAMN05326645, study PRJNA326480) | marine metagenome | isolation source: seawater | place: Pacific Ocean: South East | collected 2011
ATAGGTTTTTTCTTCTTATAGCATGTTTAAAAGGAACTTTATTTTTCCTTATAATTTTTTTGTTTATGGGATTAATAAAATTAGAGTTTGAAATTAATAAGCTTATATCCTTATTGAAATAAGCTTTAATTTTTTCTGCTACTAGTTCAAGAGAATGGCTATCATAAAGAACGTCATCAGAACCTAAAAAAAACACCCAAAAGTTATCTTTAATACTTTTGCATCCAAGATTCATCGCTGAATAAATCCCCTTTTTACCTGTCTCGTTAATTACTTTAAATCGAAAATCATTCCTTGATAAATTTTTAAGCCAAGTTTTATGTTTTTCTGATGAATTGCCATCTATAAAAAGAATATTCCATCTTTTATAAGTTTGTTCTTTTATAGAATAAACAAGGTTTTCAAGTATTTTGTATGAATTCAGTGTAGGAACAATAAATAAAAAATATGGTTCTTCTATTTCATTCACTTTTAAATTAGGTTTAATTTATAACTATATTAATTTGAATTTTTAATGTTAGGCTACAATTTAATTTAATGAATTCAAAATTTAATAAAATCATAGATAAGAATATTTAATTGAATTTGAATTCAACTTAGAATAATATCAAAGTATTTTATAAATGAAAAAAATAATTTTATATGGGGAATTTATTGAACAAAGCACAACCGGCATTGCTTATATTAATACATGCCTGAGACAAGCACTTTTATATTTTAAAAATGAAGTTAGTGTAATTTCTGAGCCTAGAGTTAAAGACTACAATAAAGAAAAAGTAATAATAAATAAAAATTTTTATATAAAAGAATTTTTTAATATATTTTTTAAAATTATTAGATCTTCAAAAAAAGATATATCGTTTATTACATTATCTCAAGGTAAATTAGGTCTGATAAAAACTTTAATAATAGTTCTAATTCTATGTATAAAAACAGAAAGGATTTTTCTATATATTCATAGAGGTGATTTAAATACTGATTATTTTGGTTCATTTTATAAAAAGATACTAATTGGATTAATTATAAAACTTTCTTATAATGTTATTTTTCTATCATCTTCTTTCATTGATAAGAAGATTTCTAAAAGAAACAAAAATAAATTTATTGTTATTCCTAATGCCTTAAATAAAAGTGATACTAAAAAAAGTAAAAAATTATTTAATAAAAAAGTAAAAATTGGTTTGGATTCTCATAAGAAGATTCTTAAATTAATCTATTGTGGTAACATTCAATCTCAAAAAGGTATTCATGAAATTATAAAGTCGGTTAAGTTAGTTAATGAAAAACATAAAGATTTAAGATTTACCTTAGACATTTATGGAATGTGTTTTGAAGAATTTGAATATGTACCTGATTTAATTGAATATAAAGGGATTTTAACTTATAAAAATAGACTAGAGATAATGCACCAATACGATTTATTGGTTATTGCGAGTAAAAGTGAAGGGATGCCAATGATATTAATCGAATCTTTAGCAATAGGATTGCCTTTCATAACTACAAAAGTTGGAGCAATTCCTGAATTGATTGGACCAAATTACCCGTATATATGCAAGTCCAACTATAAGAGTATTATGAAAAATATTGAGAAGTTTTTCTTTAATTATAGATTTAATGAGGAATCTATTCTTGAGTTAATTAGTTTAAATCATCAAAACTTCAACAAAAATTTTCAATACATTAATTACTTTAAAAATATAAACAAAATTATCCAATAATTATTTAAAAATAAAAGTTTTGATTTTTTAAAAAAATCTTATTAATTAATTTTCTTGTAATAAGCTAGAAATTGATTTTTAAGATAAAGATGAATTTTAAAAATAATATGTTTAAACTTATTCTTCTTATTTTTTCTTTAACATTAGGAATTTCAATATCTGAAATTTTTGCTAGATACTTAGGTTTAGGCAATCCTCTTTTATATTTTTCTGATCCTCTTGTAGGTTATAGATTAAAGCCAAATCAATCTGAGAAAAGAAGGAATAAAGCATTTGTAACTACAGATTTCGAGGGCTTTAGAATTGATCCTAATATTAAATTAGACGCAAAATCAAAAATTATAGTATTTGTTGGAGATAGTGTTACCTACGGAGGTACATATATTGATAATAGTGATACTTTTGCTAGTTTATATTGCAGATTATTTAATGACAAAAAAGTTTGTTTAAATAATGGAGTGAATTCATGGGGAACCCTTAATATGGGAAGATTCATAAGTAATTTTGAGATTTATTCAAAAAGAACCCCTGTAAAATTTATTTTAGTGATTTTACCTGGAGATGAGAGAAGAAATTTTAGATCTTTTAGTGATACGCCTTTTTGGAGTAATCAACCAAGGCAACCTAAAGCTATAAATGAGATTATGAGATTTATACTTTTTAATTATATTAATCCTATTTTAGAATCCCCAAAATCCAAAGAAATAAATGAGCAAGAATTTATGCAAACGGAATTAAAATTATCCAAACAATTGTCCCAATCATGGAGTGAACTAGATGCTTTATTAGATAAATCTAAATATCCAATTGATGTTGTAATAACTCCTCCTAGATATTGGTTTGAAAAAGATGTAGGTAAAAAAGAATATTTGCTTTATAACGAATTATTAACGAGTTTAAAAAGTAAGAATATAAAAAATAAGTGTAATTTATTTCTTTCTATTGAAGAAGAGTACCATCCTGATCTTTATGTTGATAGTGTTCATTTGTCTGATAAAGGTCATAAACTTTGGTCAAAAAAGTTAAAACAATGTATTAAATCTTGAAAATAAATTAACTAAATCTATTTATTTAATTTTGTTTAGATACAATTTGTTTCTAAAGAATAATCTTTCAGTATTAATGATTGATAACAAATTTAATGATAAAAAATTATTTATGGACTCGAAAAATGAATTTGTCACTTTAAGTGTTATAGTTCCTTGCTTTAATGAAGTTTCTACTATTAACAAGATAATTGATAAGATTAAAGCATCTCCAGTAGATAAGGAGATAATAATTGTAGATGATGGATCTTCTGATGGATCAAAAGAGTTTCTATCAAATATAGATGATCCTCAAGTAAAAGTTATTTTTCATAGTAATAATATTGGCAAGGGAGCTGCAATTAGAACAGGTATTAAACATGCCACTGGTAAGATATTAATAATTCAGGATGCAGATTTAGAATATGACCCGAAAGAATATGAGAATATTATTCAACCAATTTTAGAAGATAAGGCTGATGTAGTTTTTGGAAGCAGATTTCTAGGTGGGCAACCTCATAGAGTAGTATTCTTTTGGCATAGGGTTGGTAATGGATTTTTAACTTTATTAAGTAATATTTTTACAGATTTAAATCTCACTGATATGGAGACTTGTTATAAAGCATTTAGAACCTCACTTATTCAAAAAATCTCTATTAAGGAAAACAGATTTGGCTTTGAGCCTGAAATTACTGCAAAAGTTTCAAAATTAGATTGCAGAATATTTGAAGTTGGCATTTCTTATTATGGTAGAACTTATGAGGAAGGAAAAAAAATTGGATGGAAAGATGGCGTTAGAGCAATTTGGTGTATTCTCAAATATAATATCCTATAAATTTTTTTTTAAATAACAAATCTCAATTAAACTTTTTCTTCTATTGAAAGGATTTCTTGTGGCTATGTAAGAATCTTTATAATCACATTTGTAATGATCCTTATTAACTAGATAATTAGGGTATGAAATTATTTTTGCAATATTGTTGTCGCTTAAACATTTTTGCTGGGGATCACTATTAAATTTGTTTTCTAATAAACAACTTTTCATGAAATCATTGTCGATATAATTTACTGGATAAAATAATCTTGTATCTCTCCCGATATTGTGAAGAGTAACCTCCCCACTCTCTTTATTAAATTCTTTAGAAGAAAAATATCCATATGCAGTATTGTTCATTAGATAATCATAATTAAAAATTGCAATCACAGATTGAGAGAAGGAAATTGTTGATATTAATAATAGACAACTTATTTGTGTAACTAATGTAAGTAAAAAAGCCAATTTTAATAATCTTTTATTCAGCAATTTTGATAATTTTTCAGATGAAAATATAAATATTATTAATGGACAAGCATAATAATCTCCTCTCCCTTGACAGAATGCGATTAATAATAAAGTTTGTAAAGTGGCAGTATTAATTTTTGAATCTTGCAAGAATCTATTAAAAGGTTTTCTATCATAAAAAATTAATAGGATAAAAATCAAAAATACACTTAGTCCTAAGGTACTACTAAGACCTGAAAAAGAGATTGGTATGAAAATATTTAATGGGAATCCATTATTTCTTTGATACGAACTTAAACTTTCTGCAAATTGAGTTACTAATTGTTCCCCTGGATTAAATATATTAGTAAGAAGTGGATAAAAGAAATTATTAGTTATTAGATACCTTGAAAATATAATAGAAAAAAATATGGATAAAGAGATAATAATTAATTTACTTTTACATAAATAAAGTAAATATTTAGAAAATGTTTTTTTTATATAGAAAATGTTTTTATAAAAAAAACAAATTTCAAATAATATTGGCAATGATATTAGCAAAGAAGATATCTTGATACTTAAACAAGAAATGATGCATAATAATAAAAATTTTAATGAGTTTAAATCCTTTTTTTCTTGCCAAATTAAATAAGTTATTCCAACTGATGACTCCCCTAAAAATAAAGGTTTTCCAATAGTACTCCATTGAATGAAAACAGGGGATGATAACATGGCAATTAAAAAAATATTTACTTTTTTTTGGGAACCAAAAAAGAAAAATATTAATGGCAAAGTAATTATTTGAATACTTCTTATAAGCCAAATATTGTTTTCTTGAAGGAAAGCTAAATTAGCATAGTCTCCAATACCTAAAAGCCCTTGATGTAGACCACCATCAACAAAAAAACCTCCTCTTAAAAAATATTGATAAGGATAGCCCACATGATAATCAGAAGCATCTGGGTGGTTTATAGGGCCAACAGAAGATAAGCAAATAAATAAAGTTAAAATTAGGCATATAAAAAAAATGTATTTCCTCTTTTTATTTGAATTGATATACACAACAAAATTATTTAACTCACATTTAAAAAAGATGAATAAATTATTTATCTTCTTATAGTTTTTATTTGAAATTGAGCATATTATTAACGTTAAGAAACTAATCGCTATAATTGGAAATCTAGTTAAATTTAATAATGTCAAAACTAGAGATATTTGACCTAAAACAGTATAAGAAAAAAGTGCCGATGAGAATAAATAGCTGTAAATTATAGTGTTATTTTTATTACTTATATTTTGTTTGAAAATAACAAAAAATGTAGAAATTAATAAAAATATATATGAAAACATAATTATAGATATCATGTAAATTATATAAAATATAGTTTTGAAAAACTATTAATATAAGTAATTTTTATTAAATTATTAGATGAAAAATTCAGTTGTAAAAAAAGCTTTAATTACAGGGATTACAGGACAAGATGGAAGTTATCTGGCAGAATTTCTATTGCAAAAAGGATATGAAGTTCATGGTATTAAGAGGAGATCAAGTAGTTTCAATACATCAAGAATTGATCATCTTTATACTGACCCTCACGATAATGAACAAAAATTCTTTTTGCATTATGGGGATATGACAGATAGTTCTGGTATTTTACGAATTATTCAACAAATTAAGCCAGATGAGATTTATAACCTAGCAGCTCAAAGTCATGTGGCTGTAAGTTTTGAAAGTCCGGAATATACCGCTAATTGTGATGCTCTAGGTATATTAAGAATCCTTGAAGCCATTAGAACTTTAGATCTTATAAAGAAAACCAAGATTTATCAAGCCAGTACAAGTGAATTATTTGGCAAGGTAATTGAAATACCTCAAAAGGAGACTACTCCTTTTTATCCATGTAGTCCTTATGGTGTAGCAAAAATGTATGCTCATTGGATAACAATTAACTATAGAGAGTCATATGGAATATTTGCTTGCAATGGAATTCTTTTTAATCATGAAAGCCCAAGAAGAGGAGAAACTTTTGTTACGAGAAAAATTACAAGAGGCCTATCTCGAATTGATTGTGGACTAGAGGAATATTTATATCTTGGGAATTTAGATTCTTTTAGAGATTGGGGACATGCAAAAGATTACGTTGAGATGCAATGGTTGATGTTGCAACAGGAGCACCCAAATGATTACGTTATAGCTACAGGCCGTCAAGAAAGCATAAGAACATTTGTTGAATTAACAGCAAAAAAACTTGGATGGGGCACTCCAAAAAATGGCAAAGCAATTATTTGGGAAGGATCTGGTTTAGATGAAATTGGTAGGAGAGCAGATACTAATAAAGTGGTGATTAAAATTGATAAAAGATATTTTAGACCGAAAGAAGTTGAGACCCTTATAGGTGAATCAAAAAAAGCAAAAGAACTCTTAGGATGGTCTCCTAAAATTTCGTTAGAGGAATTAATAAATCAAATGGTAGATTATGACTTAGAGTTGATAAAAAAAAGAGAAAAATAGCACATATTAAAAAGTTTCTTAGTTTCAATCTATTATGGGTAATTTAATTACGAAGAAAGATAAGATTTTTATCGCAGGCCATAGAGGTATGGCTGGAGGTGCAATTATGCGATCATTAAAAAAAAATGGATATAAAAATATAGTTACTTTTGAAAGGAATAAATTGGATTTGGAAGATATTAATCAGGTTAGAGATATGTTTGAACAAGAATCACCAGATGTTGTAATTCTCTCTGCTGCCAAAGTTGGAGGAATTATGGCCAATTTGAACTTCCCCACAGAATTTATTCTAAATAATTTAAAAATACAAACTAATTTAATTGAAAGTTCATGGAGAAATAAAGTTAAGAGATTTTTATTCTTGGGGAGTAGCTGCATTTACCCAAAATTAGCCAAACAACCTATCAAAGAAGAATATCTTTTGGACGGATATTTAGAAGAAACAAATGAATTTTATGCGATTGCAAAAATTGCTGGAATTAAATTATGTCAGGCAATGAGTATGCAATATGATTTTGATGCAATTTGTTTAATGCCAACAAATTTATATGGAACTGGAGATAATTACGATATTGAAACTTGCCACGTTCTTCCTGCTTTAATCAGAAGATTTCATGAAGCTACTTTTTTGAATCATAAGGAAGTTCTTTGTTGGGGAGACGGTTCTCCATATAGAGAGTTCTTGCATTGCGATGACTTAGGAGATGCTGCAGTTTTCGCTTTAGAGAAAATTAATAAGGAAGCTATTTCTCACATTCAAGATAATTTTTCTAATTTAATTCATATTAATTTAGGAACATCTAAAGATATAACAATTAAAGAATTAGCAAATTTAATTTCTGAAGAATTTAAATTTAAGGGAAAAATTAGATGGGATCTTACTAAGCCTAATGGAACTCCACAAAAGAAATTGGATATTAGTTTAATGACCAGACTTGGATGGACTCCAAAAATAAAATTATCTGAGGGAATTAAAATGACAATCTCTGATTTTGTTAAAAATCAAAAAAACAAATAAATTTTATATGGTTTTTTGATTACAAATAAAATTCAAAAAGGTTTTAACGCTTCCTGCAGGATTCGAACCTGCGGCCCACTGCTTAGAAGGCAGTTGCTCTATCCAGCTGAGCTAAGGAAGCAAACATTAGTTAAAAGCTTTTTTAGTTTTATCTTAATTAAGCAAATAAAACTTATTTAGATAGAAACATTTATTGCCACCTTATTGATATTACTAATTGATAGTTATCAATACAACTTTTTAATTTTTTTTTTAACTTAAAGGGGTATTTAGGTAAAAAATAATCATAAAAATTAAATAAATTTACTTTAGTTATGAAGTTCTTCCATAGATATCCTCAAATCTTAAGATGTCATCCTCCCCTAAATATTCCCCACTCTGTACTTCAATAAGAATTAAGGGTATTTCAAAAGGATTGGATAATCTGTGTTTAGATCCTAAAGGTATGTAAGCACTCTCGTTTTCTTTAAGTAATCTTACGCTATCATCAATTTCAACTTTTGCGGTTCCACTAACAACGACCCAATGTTCGGATCTTTGATAATGCATTTGAAGTGAGATGCTTGCTTTAGGGTTGATTTCTAATCTCTTAACTTGCCAAGAAACCCCTTCTTCAATACTTGTAAAGTTTCCCCAAGGACGATAGTTCTTTTTATTATTTTTCCCTTCTTTTAAATTACTTTTATTTAATTTTTTTACTATCTGTTTCACTTTTTGTGTTGAATCTAAATGGGAAATTAAGATGGCATCATTTGTTTCAACAACTATTAGATTTTTGAGTTTTATTCCAACAATAAGTCTACCTTCGCTTCTTAAATAACAATTCTTAGAGTTCTCAATTATAACTTTACCTCTTTGGGCATTTCCAAAATCGTCTTTTTTTGAATTCTTCCATACAGATTTCCAACTGCCAATGTCATCCCAACCTGATTTTAAAGTTAAAACGGAACCAAGATTTGTTTTTTCCATCACTGCAATGTCAATTGGTTTATTGGGACATTCCTTGAAGATTTCTTGATTAATTCTAAAAAAATCAAGATCTTTAAGTCCTTTTTTAATCGCTCTACTACAAATTTTTAAAATATCTGGTTCGAATTTTTCTAATTCTTTAAGAAATACTGATGCTTTAAATAGAAATATTCCACTATTCCATACATAATGTTTATCTTTTACAAATTGTTCAGCTAATTTTAAGTTTGGCTTCTCAACAAATTTTTCTATGATACTAGATGGGTTGTTCTCTGATAATTCTTCATAAGACTTTATGTATCCATATCCCGTCTCAGGCCCATATGGAACAATTCCAAATGTAACTATGCGCTGATTATTTGATATTAACAATCCATCCTCAATGACTTTCCTGAAATTTGAATCATCATCAATTTTGTGATCTGAAGAAAGTACAAGTAATGTTGGATCAATATTTTTATCCATTGCTTTTAGCGCTGCTAGAGCAATTGCTGGCGCAGTATTTTTCCCGATAGGCTCAAGCATTATTGAATGCGGCTTTACATTGATTTGCCTCATTTGTTCTGCCACTATAAACCTTTGTTCCTGATTGGAAATAATTATTGGATCTTTTAAATTTTTAAGACCTTTTAATCTTAAAAATGTGTTTTGTAAAAGCGAATAATTGTTTTTTTCGTTTAAGTTTAAATATTGCTTAGGGTAAGTTTCTCTAGATAAAGGCCAAAGCCTAGACCCACTTCCACCGGAAAGGATCACAGGTATTATTTCTGTCTTTGCGTTTGATTTTTCATTGGAATTAATCAAAATATCACTATTTAATTCTTTTATTATTTATCATTTTCAACTAAAATGTCGATTTTGTAAATAAGGATCATTTTAATTAAAACAACGCGTTAATTTCTTAAAGTATTTACTTAAATATTTTTTAGAATTACAGTAGGTTATTGTAAAGTTAGTAAACCTTTTTTCAAATTAGTGCCCAAGAAATTATCAGAAATTCAAAAGAGAGAAATGGTTGTTAGTTTTACTAATGGCGAATCAATTGATCAATTGTCAGAAAAATATAAAATTACAAAATTAACTATAACTAAGCATTTAAAAAAGGAAATTGATTTAAAAACATTTAAAACCTTAACATCTAAAAAAAGTAAGATCAAGGATGAATCTAACCTAGACATTGTTACGAATATACAATACGAAAATGGTGATAAGCTTAATCTTATTGAAGAACAATCTTATATTGAATCCTCATTAGTAGATTCAGAATTTATTGAAATAACACCTTTGAATTGTGATATTGAAAATGAGCCACAAAGAGATTTAACTTCGGTATCAATTTCGGAAACAACGCTACCAAAAATTGTTTATATGATAGTGGATAAGAAAATTGAATTAGAGATAAAATTATTAAAAGATTTTCCTGAATGGGATTTCTTGCCGAATAATGATTTGAAAAGAAAAACTATAGAAATATTTTTTGATTTAAATCTTGCTAAAAGATCTTGTAATAAGGATCAAAAGGTACTAAAAGTTCCAAATACTGATGTATTTAGAATCGCAGCACCTATTCTTATCGAGAAAGGAATTTCTAGAATTGTTTGTCCTGAGACTTTAATAGCTCTTTGATAATTGTTTTATTTATTATTGATATCTAAAACCAGAAAGCTTCCCAAAATAGAACCTACTATAAAACTAGATCCTATTATAAAACTTATTGGTAGTTCTATGGTTTCTTCTATTAATAAATCTACTTTGCTTTTGTTTGAACTGTTTTGTATCCCGATTAATAAGAGGAAAAATAAACAAGAATTGAAAATTGCCGATAATAATATTTTTTTTATTATGAAGCTCATATAAATCAATTCATTATTATTAATCTTAAATCAAATTATAAATTTCGCTTTTTTTTGTTCCATTTTTCTTTGCTAAGTATTTAGAAGCTGCTGATAAGCTTAAGCCTGCATTTATTAATTCATTGAGATCTTTTTTTATG
>MDTG01441967.1_pt1 | contig 10496 bp, 9 predicted proteins | sample 811421 | NCBI WGS metagenome assembly MDTG01 (sample SAMN05326645, study PRJNA326480) | marine metagenome | isolation source: seawater | place: Pacific Ocean: South East | collected 2011
AAATTAAGGGTTGCCGCAGCTGAAAACAATGCCTTCATGCACTGGGCAAAGTTGTTTTCTTTATCTAGAAAATTAGAAATGAAGCAAATGCAAATACAGAATACTATGATGAGTATTCTTTCTGGATTTCCAATATTTATTCTTTTGGTGGTTTTTTGGGCATTTACAATTGGTCAAAAAAATAACCATTTGTCAACAGGGAATTTTCTAGCGTTTAATACAGCATTTTTCACTTTTTCGTATGCAGTGTTAAATTTATGCTCTACAACTGTTCAGGGAGTATCTATTTTATCATATTGGAAAAGATTATATCCTATTGTCGAAGGGGCATTAGAGGTAAAAAGTGACAAGGGTTCACGCGTTAATTTGAGCGGAAAAATTAGCTTGGAGCACGTAAGCTTTTCGTATGAAAAGGGAAAGGAAAGGATTATTGATAATGTTACAATGCATATTAAGCCGCGTCAAATGGTTGCTTTGGTAGGTTCTTCTGGAAGTGGCAAATCAACGCTTATACGTCTTTTACTTGGATTTGAAAGCCCCGATAGAGGGGCAGTGTATTATGATGGAAAAAATTTACTCGATCTAAACCTGCACCATATGCGAAAACAGTTAGGTGTTGTACTTCAAAATGGGGGATTAATCTCTGGATCTATATACCAAAATATAACATGTGGAGGATCGCATACTGAGCAAGAGATAAATAAAGCAATTGAAGCAGCGCAGTTCGACAGAGATTTAAGGAACTTTCCAATGGGTTTACATACTATTATCTCCTCGAATGGGGAAATGTTTTCAGGAGGGCAAAAACAGCGGCTTTTGATAGCAAGAGCTCTTTTGTCTCAGCCAAAAATACTTATTTTGGACGAAGCTACAAGTGCGCTTGATAACTGGTCTCAAAAAGAAATTTCCAAAAATATAGATCAACTCGACATTACTCGAATTGTTATCGCGCATCGGTTAAGTACGATTATAAACTCTGATTACGTATATGTTCTTGAGAAAGGGGTTATTACGCAGCAGGGGACGTATCAACAACTTTCATTAGAGGAAGGTCCTTTTCTAGATATGCTTAAAAGACAAGTTCTATAAATAGATAGGTTAATGCGGTATTAATTTTTATTGACTTTTACGTAAAATACCAATTAAAATGGTCCCCATGCCCAGGTGGTGAAATTGGTAGACACGCCAGATTTAGGTTCTGGTGCCGCAAGGTGTGGAGGTTCGAGTCCTCTCTTGGGCAAAATTTATTTTTATATATTTTCAACCTATGCAAAAAATATGTCCAAGCCTCAGATACCCATTTGACTGGGAACATAGAAGGCCAATGTTTCATAATGATGTGTTTTTTGTGCCCGAATATTACACAAAGCATTCATCAGATAAATTTACTAATCTACAAACATATTTCGGAAATAAAAATCCAATGAACATAGAGTATTGCAGCGGTAATGGGGAATGGATCATTGATAAGGCTCTTAAGCACCCAAATATTAATTGGATTGGAGTAGAAATGTGGTTTGCAAGGGTTAAAAAGATTTACGCAAAAATGATTAAAAACAGTTTAAAAAACCTACTTATAGTTTCGGGGGAAGGTTATGCATTTACTAAAAATTATTTGCAAGACTGCGTAATCGACAATATTTTTATAAATTTTCCAGATCCATGGCCCAAAGATAAACATGCAAAACATCGACTCATACAACAAGCTTTTGTCTTAGAGCTTAAAAGGATTGCGAAAAAAAACGGTACGGCCACCTTTGTTACAGACAGTGTGGCATATAAAAACCAGATGTTAAATGAAATGATAGGATGGAATAAAATTTGTTATTCCCAAGGGGATTATGGAACTTCGTTTTTTGATCGTTTATGGCGTTCCAAAGGACTAGAAATCCATTATTTATGTTATGAAAACAGTTAGTCACAGAGGGTTTAATCCGCTGCCCTCGCATATCAAAGTGCAAAACATAGATGTCTCATTGAAATCAATGCTTCAATGGAATTTAAACTGCGATAGTGCTTGTATTATGTGGAACCTTGAATTTCAATTTACAGCGCTCAGCGCACCATGCTTGGCATCATATCAACACGCGGTAAGAGTTTTTTGCACACAACTTAGTCCGGTACAGTTACAGAATACAATTGGTATTATATTATATAACGGACCTATTCCGCAGTTTGAAATGAAGGAGTTTTCAGAGTATTTACATGAGATTGCAGCATGTATTCCCGATGAATTAGAAATATTTGCATTATTCGAAGGATATGGTAGTCCAATTACCTTCTCAAAAATTCATTTTCCACATATTCATCTAGGTTTTTCTTCTGGCCCTATTGGCGTTGTAAAGGTTGGGAAAGATTTAATTCCACTTTTTAATGATGCAACAATTGGAATAGTAGTGCCTGATCAACATTCTGATTTTGATATAGAAAACCTGAACAAATGCATGTTAAGACTTGAAAAGGAAAGAAAAAAATATCTACTTATCGGAGAAACCCAACTGTTTGAGCAATGGGATGGGGTGGATACATTAGTGTGCTTTGATGGATTTATTAGCAACAGTTTATCTAGGATGATACAGGGGTTTGTAGCCGCAGAAGGGGAGGTAGTATATTTCGGGGTAGAGGGATTCGAACCCCCGACCTTCTGCTCCCAAAGCAGACGCGCTAGCCAAGCTGCGCTATACCCCGATTATTGATTAATTTTACTATACATTAAGATAACATTCAAGCTAAAGATGTTTTAAAAGTTGATATTTATGCAAGTAGTGTTATATTCGTAAAATAGTTACTTATTGATTAAAAATGATTGTTAATGTACGGTTTAGTTTAATAATATAAATAAGTGTACAATAACAACTCAAAAAGGATTCAAATGGCCTCTATAGCGGCATCTGACGGAGCTTCTCATTCCGATGATACTTATTTTGAAAATTCTAATAGTAGCACCTCATCGTTGAAAACTCAATCCGTACTTTTTAATCTTTCACATCCCAACCAAGACGGATTCAGGGACAAAGTACACTCGGTTGCTTCACAAGCGTTAAGAATATTTGGAGAAAAGCTGCTTTGCAAACCACTTGAATTGATGGGAATAACTGTTCTAGATTACTTTTATCGAGATAAACAGTTGCAGAGTTCCAATGTAAATAACACTGTTCAATTAATTTATGAAGTTGCTATTGGTACTTTAATTTTTTCACTTGTTATCCCTACTGCGCTTGCACTGGCACCTTTATACATGCTTGGAATACCTCTTAAAATTGCATCGAAAATAATCGAGCCAACTAGGTCCTTTTCTATTGATTTAATTGAAATAAAAAAAGGTAATTGCTCAGAAGAGCCTACAAACAATCCAAAAATGATCGCACTGAATCCTAGCATGACTAGTGACTTTAGGTCTCTTATGCATGAAGGGTTGCCTACTATTTACGGTAGGCTGCCACAACTGGTGAAAACGATCAAAGACAACAGCCCAGATATTATTTTTTTACATGGAATTGGAACTAAGGGTTCTGACTTTTTATACAATAATTTAAAGGATCATTTTTCCTCCTTTATCATTACGGATAAAAGCAAGATTGTAAGGAATGCGCCCCCTTTTTTTGTAGCGTTTAAAGGAAGGCAAGAAATCAAACCCCTTTTCCTAGGTTTTTCTGCGCAAAATGGTCCTTATGAATCTGGCTATCTACTTGTTGCTACTGAATCGAGATACTATATTGTCCTCCATAATCCCTCCCTTGCAGATATTTGTGAAATACCCTTATCAACTTTATCTGATAAAGGAGTCGTTATTTTAGGGGAATTTGACTCCGAAAGTGCAGTAGAAATTAACCAATACTTAAAAAAGCAAAGTTTTGAAGTAATACCACAAAAAAACAGCATAAGTAAATTCGCCGAACAGGAGAATCTAGTTCAAGAACATACAAACATCGAAAGAGCTAGTAGCGTAGAAATGGTCTATTCTAGAGGGGTAAATTTTAAAAATGGCTTACATACTACTAAGTTATTTGAAGAAGGTGGAGAGGGTGCAATTTCTTTTAAAAATATGGTTCACGCAAAAATACTTGATTAAATTCCCTTTGTTCATGTAGTTGTTAAAGACATGAATATGTTTACAAATTATGAGTCTTTCAAGACTCTTCAGGAGTTGGCTCAAAAGCCAATAGACCTATCAAATGATGAAAATCTATCTATAAGAAGGCTTAGTGATTTTTCTGCTGAGGCATTAAATTTAAAGCTCTTCTACGGTACAGAGCGCATAACGCCTAAAGTGATGGATGCGCTTTATTCTCTTGCCACTGAATCAAAAGCCTGCGAAAAAATGCACGAGATGCAAAATGGTGGAATTCTTAATCAGATACATGGTTTTGATTGCGAAAATAGAATGGTTCTCCACACAGCGATGAGGGATTTTTTTGAGCCTAGAATCAGTGCGGAGCCAGCAAGCAAAGCATCAAATTGCGCATATAAAGAGCTTGAAAAGCTTAAAGGATTCCTAGACTCCATTGAAAACGAGGGGTATGAAAATCTTATACAAATTGGCATCGGTGGATCTGAGCTTGGTCCAAAGGCAATTTATTTAGCTCTTGAAGCTTATAGAAAAAAGGGTCGCAATGTACATTTTATATCCAATGTTGATCCAGATGATGCTGCAATGATTCTTAGTAAAGTAGAACTTAGCAAAACATTAGTTGTTGTTGTTTCTAAATCTGGAACAACGCTAGAAACCCTAACAAACGAAGAAATTGTTAGAGAGAGGTTTCTCGAAGAAGGGTTGAGTCCTCAAAATCATTTTCTTGCAGTGACAGGAAAAGAAAGCCCAATGGATAATCCTGAAAGATACAGGGAGTCCTTCTATATTTGGGATTATGTGGGTGGAAGATACTCGGCCACTTCGATGGTTGGTTGCGTTGCACTTGCTTTTGCACTTGGTATGGAAAAACTCTTAGATTTCCTACGCGGGGCATCGAACATGGATAAAATTGCTCTAGAGGAAAATCCTAAAAAAAACCTACCTCTTATTTCTGCACTTTTGGGAATTTGGAACCATAATTTTCTCAGTCTACCTACAACAGCTATTATTCCTTATTCTCAAGCTTTATCAAGATTTCCTGCCCACCTTCAGCAGTGCGATATGGAGTCAAATGGTAAACGTATTGATAAAGATGCAAACCAAGTGGATTTTTGGACGGGTCCAATAATTTGGGGTGAGATTGGAACTAATGGGCAGCATTCTTTTTACCAACTCATTCATCAAGGTACGATACCAGTGCCTATTGAATTTATAGGTTTTGTTCAAAATCAATGCCAAGTAGATAGAGTTTTCAAAGAAACCACTTCTCAAGAAAAGCTCCTTGCTAATTTGTTTGCTCAATCAATCGGTTTAGCAATGGGTAAGAAATCTGAAAATCCAAATAAATTTTTCCCGGGTAATCGTCCCAATAGGATCCTAATGGCGAAAAAATGTGATCCCTATACCATTGGAGCAATTCTTTCCTACTTTGAACATAAAGTAGCTTTTCAGGGATTTATATGGGATATAAACTCTTTTGACCAGGAAGGTGTTCAGCTTGGTAAGGTATTAGCAAATAAAATTATTGATCAGTTTGCAAAGTCCTCAAAAGGGCAAAGCTATGAAGCAGAATTTCCATTGGGTTCTTTTTTCGTTGATCAGGTCAATAAAATATAGGTTTGATAGCGTTCTATAGTAGCTCAATTGTTAATGCATTGGGCTGCTTATTTGGCGAGGTAATTATTACCTGTCCGAGTTCTTTTAAGTAGTCATGAAAAAGTGACTTTCTGCAAGTATCAAGGTGCACTCCGAAATCATCAATAAGCATAATAGGAATTTTACCTGTTTTTTCTTTAAGGTGCTCCCATTGAGCAATTTTTAAAGCCGAGATACACGTTTTACTTTGGCCTTGGCTGACAAAGCTTTTCGCAGTATTTAAATTATGATTGATTATGAAATCATCCCTGTGAGCCCCATTGAGTGAGGTGCCCATAGCCATTTCCCTGATTCTGCTTTTTTTAAATACTTGTTTCATTTCGTCAATATCTTTTGATTTAATCGAGGGCTGGTATATTAATTCAAAGTTATCTTTATCTGATGAAAACTTTTTGGCAATTGAATTAACCTTTGGGCTTAATAGATTAATTAAGTTTTCTCTTTTATCCAAAAGGTACATATAGCTTTCTGCCATGATGTGCTCCCAGGTATCTAACATCTGCTCTCCTTTTATTTTCAAAAGAGCATTTCTATGCTTAAGTGCTGTGTGGTAGCGAAGGAGGTGATGAATATATGATGGATCAATTTGCGCTAGTTGTACGTTAAGAAACCGTCTTCTTTCTTGAGGTGAACCAGAAATAAGCATCGAATCTTTTGGGGCTAGGAGTACGGATGGTATGATCCCTACAACACTTGAAAATCTGTTAAAATGATTTTCATTATGAGATATACGTTTTTCCTTTTGGTTATATCCGATACTAATTGTTTGGTTGGTATCATCACATGTAAATTCAATTTTTACATAAAAGTTGTCAGCACCATGTTGGATCATATCTTTATTTTGTGGCGCCAAAAAAGACCGTCCCGTGCTGAGTAGGTTAAGTCCTTCCAAAATTGAGGTCTTTCCAGATCCGTTTTTGCCGTATATTGAGTTCATTTGTGTACTAAACTCAATAGTTGTTTGAGTATGACAGCGGAAATTATGGAGGACTACCTTTGAAATAAACATTAAACACTGGCAAGGCGCATAGGCATTATTACGTAGTTTGCTGTTGATGAGTCAGTTATTAGACCGGGATTATGTGGGGTTGTGATAGAGAAATTAACGGTTTCATCAACACAATGCTTCAAGATATCATGAAAATAAAAGGGGTTGAATGCTATATCAAAAGGGTCCCCACTGTAGTCGATAGGCATGGATACCCTGCCTTTTCCAAAATCGCTTGAGTTAGCCGTTAAAGTAAGTTCTCCTTTTTCCAGATGAAACTGAACGGAGTGGCTTTTATCACAGGTGAAAAGAGAGACCTGCTTTAAAAGAGTCATAAGCTCTTCTCTATGTAGCAAAACTGCTATTTTACTTGTTTTTGGAATCACGCGTTCGATATCAGGGTAGTCGCCTGAAAGAAGGTTTGTTATTATGGTCATTGAACTTGATTCAACACCAATTTTTTCCGGAGTTAAACTTACCTTTACAGTTGAATCACTACCAATAGTTTTTACTATTTCGTCTACAGCTTTAATCGGTATAAGGTAGTTTGACTGATGAGTAGGATCTATTTCAACCATGCCGTTTACCCTCGCAAGCCTTTTACCGTCGGTTCCAATGAAGGTTGCATTACTATTTTCTATTTGCATTAATACGCCGTTAAGCACGTGTCTAGAGTCATCTTTTGCAGCAGCAAATACAGATTTGGTGAAAAGTTCTTTGAGCATATTTATAGGTATTGTGAATTGTCCAGCTCCAGAAAGATCTGGGATCTTTGGGTATTCAGAGTGATCCATTCCGTTTATACTAAATTCAGATGTTAACGCTGATATATATACTTTGTTCTCGCTGGTAACGCGTAGTTCAATTTCTTCGGTATTTAGCTCACGGATAAGTTGAAAAAAACGTCTAGCAGGAATGGTTATTGCTCCATTTTCAGAAACAGTAGCATCCATTTGCGCTCTAATACTTATAGTTAAATCGGTTGCTTGAACCGTTAGAGTATTGTCTGATGCCTCAAGTAAAATATTTGCTAGAATAGGTATTGCTGGCTTAGAGGAAACAACACTTTGGATTCCTCCGATAAGTTTAACAAGTTCGGATCTTAATAATTTAACTTTCATATAACCTCATATTTTCACAAAGGATAGGTAATAGATAAAGATGTGTCAACCCTTTAAAGCTCTTTTTATTGACCTATTTACTTCTTTTTCTTTTATTGCTGCTCTTTTATCAAAAAGTTTCTTGCCCCTTGCAATTCCAATACACACCTTGGCTATGCCATTTGAAAGGTAAATCGAAAGGGGTACAACAGCGAATCCTTTGATATCACAGCTCTTTTTTAACTTTTCTATCTCTTTTTTATGAAGAAGTAGTTTTTTATCTCTTTTTTCGACATGGTTGTGAATGTTTCCAAATGAATAGTGGGCTATATTACAATTTTTTAGCCACGCCTCTCCTTTGTTTATGGATACAAAAGCATCTTGTAAAGATCCTCCTCCATTTCTAAGTGACTTAATCTCAGTTCCAACTAAAACAATTCCTGCTTCGAGTTTTTCTAAAATTTCAAAATTGTAATAAGCTTTTCTGTTCGATACTAATTCAGAAGGTGTTTTTTTTTTCATAGGAATGGGCGTTGTAAATGCTACTTATGTTCTTTACCTATTTTAACTTTTTAAAAATAAATTACAAAACAGTTTGTTATCATGAGCTTTTTTTTGAAAACCCAATAATCAAACATGAAACGAGTCCAATCCAAAAAATACCTTCAAAAGTTAGTATATTTGAATTGATAAAAGAAAAAATAATGAGCTTTAGACCGATCCAAAATACCATAATATGGGCCAAGTTTTCAAGCAAAGGGAAAATAGAAAGTAATTTTATGAAGTATTTTGCAACAAAACGCATTGCTACTAACCCGCTAATTCCTCCAATATATACCACCCATAACTTTGGAAAGAGGCCTACTTCGCTACTAGGTGTTGATATCAATGCGATACCCGTAAGAATTGAGTCTATGGCGAAGAAAAAATCTGTAAGCTCGACCATGATGACTGTTTTCCAAAGGGAGAATTTTTTTGCGCACGGTTTTACTTTAGGCTTTGAAAAGAAAAAATGATGGATGCAGATATGTATAAGGTATAACCCGCCTATAATTTGGATAATTTGAATTTTAATAAAATATGAAGCTAAGCAAACACTTAAAATACGGAGGATAATTGAAGAAAAAATACCTATAAAAAGAGCCTTTTTTCTAAAAATAGATGGTATTTTCCCCACGATTAATGCCAGAGCAACGGCATTATCAATAGATAGAATTCCTTCGAAGAAAAAAAGGAAGCTAACACGAAAAATGTCCGTTAAATCAAAAGTCTGGCCAAACACTTGCTTATCAATGCCAACGGGGTTAAATTTTTTTAAAGCATATAAAAATTAGGAATTGATATTTACAAGATAAGGATGGCTTTGGGAGCGTCCATAAATTATCTTTTTGCCTTTTTCAATGTTATATGCGGTGCAACACACAATAATAGCGTGGGTTTGTATTTTCGGCGGACAAAAATTCATATACTTTTTTTGCCTACTTGTATTTTCAAGGGTGAGATTTTTGAGAGTAGGATTATTACTCATCCCTTCAGGAATGTTTTTTTTGAAGGGACAAGATGGATCATTTAGTGGAATATCTAGCTTCCAATGAGTGTATTTGCAACATGGATCACACATATATGTGCATGTTGCGTCAATGACTAAGATTTCAAGCCTAGTGGCTTTATCGGGCACCCCTTCCCAGCTAATAGGTGGGGATATTCCGCTACCATCTGGATTAGCACAAGTGTATTTTAGAGGAATTTTGTAGTCGATTAAATCAGGAATGCTAACAATGAATGATGGAGAGTAATCGTTTGCGCTTGCCCCGCTACAGAAATTTTTGCTTTTCTGTTTGTTACACGACGATAAAACCAAAAGAATCAAGAGTAATAAAGTTGATATGGAGCTTTTCATGTGATTACCTTAAAATTTTTATTTGAAGTTATCACATATAAATAAACTAAGCAAGATCTAAGACTGCCCAAACATAGATGCTCCCAAAGGGGTAATTTTTATGCAACTTTCTCCCTTAAAGAATCCGGTTGCAATAATCCCCCCTTCGAAAAGGTAATCAAAAATAATTAAATGCATAAGCTCTTTTTCTTGCAGGGAATAAGTAGGTAGGGTATACCGCCACTTTCTTCCTACTTTTTCAAGGGACATTTTACTTGATTGGCCAATAGGTGCGATAAACCCGTCAAGAAACTCGCTTAGTATAACCCATTCGGTGTCGATTAACCTACCTAAACTTTTTTCTATTTCATGAATATTTCGCTCAGTACAAAGTGCTGGCGAAAAGTGGTTAACATCCAGTTTTGAAATAGTTGTTTTATAGGTGTTAATTGCCCGCGTTTGTATAGGTAGCTCTAGCCAACTTTTCGACTCTTGAGTTGCTTCGAGTTTTCCAGAGCATATATTGCAAAGCTTTAGCCTTATAAGTCTTTTCAAAATGTTTGTTAAATATAAATTAAATGCGTGTATTCCTTCTTCTGTTTGGAGGTTGAAATCCTTAAGTTTCGAGCTTAGTCTTTGAGCTGAATCTAAGCTAAAAAACCAATTTTCATGTTGGTCAAGCTCAACATTTAGGGGGGCTAGAGATGATTCAATTAGAATTGTTGACATATCAAGGACAAAAGAAAAGTCTTCAGGCCTTGTTCTTTTTACCTCAAGTGAGTTTACATGGGTTTTGGGGAT
>MDTG01060175.1_pt1 | contig 10495 bp, 9 predicted proteins | sample 811421 | NCBI WGS metagenome assembly MDTG01 (sample SAMN05326645, study PRJNA326480) | marine metagenome | isolation source: seawater | place: Pacific Ocean: South East | collected 2011
AGCAGGTTTTATATCACAAATTTTAACAATTTTGAGTTTCCAATTTGCTAATATAGATAGTCTACCATAAGAAGATGTATTAAATTTAGCAATAATTCTATCTGCTACCTCTTTTTGAAACATTAAAACAAGATGATCAAACCAAAAACTATCTTTTAAATTTATAATCCATTTACTTAATATTTCCGTAGAAATATTGTAAGGAAGATTTCCAAACACAGTAAATTTTTCTTTTATCAATGAGGTTTCATCAACTTCTAGAATATCATTATTGATCACTGTTATCTCAGCACTAAATTTTCGTTCAAGCATTTCTGAAAGTTTTCTATCTTTTTCAATTACAATAATTTTTTTTGGTTTTTTTTTTATTATATGAGTTGTTAAATTTCCAGTACCAGGACCTATTTCAAGAATATTTTTTTCCTTAACTTTTGTTACATTAACCATTTTTTCTAAAATTTTTTCATCTATTAAAAAATTTTGACCCAGACTTTTTTTAGTAATAATCAATATTTTTCCAAAAATTGAATTGCTCTTATTAAACTCAATGGATTTGAGGAATTTTTACCTACCATTTTTTCGTTAGGCCCATGATCTGGGGATATCCTATCGAACGGTAAGCCTAATGTTATATTAATAGCATCATATTCGAATAGTGTCTTCAAGGGAGTGAGTACTTGATCGTGATACATACCAATAATAACATCAAAATTCTTTCGGTTATTTTTTAAAAATATAGTATCAGCAGAGTAGGGACCTGAAACGCGATATTTTGCTTTTAGATAATTAATCGTTGGTTTAATAATTTTATCGTCTTCATTATATTTTTGAATACTTTCACAGTGTGGATTAAGGCCTAGAATTGCTATTCTTGGTTTAAACCCAAACTTTCTTAAATAAAATTTATTTATTAAAAAAACTTTATCTGAGATATTTTTTTTATTTATTTTTTTTGAGACTAATTTAATTGGTAAGTGTGTAGTAATTGGACAAACAGATAGTTCTTTATTATATATTAGCATAGCACTCTTTTTTAATTTGAATTCTTCTGAAATATACTCAGTAATTCCTAAGAATTTTTTATTTAAAAAAGTTTTTTTATTTATTGGGCCATTAATAAGTTTTTTTACTTTATGCTTTTTAATTATTTTAAATGTAAGATTAAAACACTTTTTTATATAATTATTAGATTTAGCTGAAATATTTTCAAAAGCTTTGTTTGTGTTATACTTAACGTCAATTAAATTAATACTTGTATTATCTAGTTTATAATCTTGAATGTTTTTCCTATCCAACAATTTTATTTTTTTTTTTAAATTTAGTTTTCTCATTTGTAATTTTAACAATTTGTATGATCCAACTAAAATTAGTGGATTTTTTAGCTTAATTTTTTTTATTGATTTAAAAAAAATTTCTAAAAATATACTATTAGGCTCTCCAGCCAGTACTAATATTAAGTCTTTAGAATTCATTTACTAAAATTTCTTTTTTTACTTTATTAAAATATATATTTGAATATTGATTTAATTGTTGATTTGTTTTTATTTGTATCAAATTATTAAGTTCTTTATTTAAATTTAAATTATTTTTAATAAATTTTTTATCGTTTATTTTTAAAATTAAAAAACCACCAGGAACCTGAATTGTATCTGTAATATCTCCTATTTCTAAACCTGATAAAGTGTCACGAATATTATTACTGAGAGCTTTTGAATTAATCCACCCAATATTCCCACCATCTGAAGCTGAGTCAGAATTACTATAAATTAAAGCTGCTTTTTTAAAATTTTCTATATCAATGTAATCTCTTATTTTTTTGTTCTTTATATCTATCTCAGATTTATTCAAAGTTTCAAAAAATATTTCTGACAATAAATAGGATATTGAAGTATTATTTTTTTGATCTTTAATTTGTTTTTTAAGCTCCTCCTTGTTAATTTTTAATTTGTTTGAAAATTTCTTAAATATTAAGTTATTCCAAAGTATATTAACAATTAATTTTTCTTTCATAGCACTAAAGTTTATATCTAAAGATTTTAAAAATTCTTCATAATCATTAATATTATTTATTCCTTTAGATGAAAAAATGGATTTAATATAGTTATCTATTATTTTTTCATCTAATTCTAATATTAAACCTTCTTGTTTAAGTTTAATCTTTTTGATTTTTTCTTTTTTAATTAAATTTTCTGTTATCTCAAATATTTCATTATCATTAAGATTTTTAATATTCTCATCTAATGCAATTAAATACTTTGAATAATTAAAAACTTCCACACTCGTTATTATTTCATTATCTATCTTGAAGAGAATTTTGTTTTCGATAGCATATAGATTTTGTTTTAAACAAAATAATAAAATTACAATAAGTAAGTATTTTTTATATTTCACGGTAATTTTATTTAAAACCACTTTCTAAATCAGTTCTATCGAACCTTTTTTCATATGTAGTTAGCGGGAAAATTGTAATTGTAAACATAAAATCTTCTGTTGGTAGTAAATCTCTGTCTTGATAATAAGTTTTTTTATATTTTAGACCTGCTGTTAGACAGTCGTTTTTATATTCATATACTAAATCATAAAATTCTGTAAGATCAATTTTTCTATTTCTTCGAGTATTAAAAGATAGAAAATTATTTTCATCAAATTTATAACTTAGGGAGTTCTGCAGAGAATTAGTGTCTCCAATTTTCCCACTTTCTTCAATGAAAGATATTCCTGTTGAAAATTTGTTTAAATTAAAATTTGCGTTGATAGAATTATATTCAATAGTCTTTAAGTCGTTATCAACTGAAAAATTATAAGAAAAGTTAAAATTATTATTCAGATTATTTTGTATCGAGCCAATCAGATTTCCATTTTGTTTTATTGAACTAGATGATGGAATTCTTTTTACTTCTTCATCTCTAAACACTGAAGCAATTTTAAATTCAAAGAATTTATTTATATCCTCAATTCTTTCTTTTTTATATTCAAAACCTACAGTTAAAGATTTACCTTCCTCATATGTATCTGATAGACCTAGCCTATTTATTTCAAAAATATTTGAGGTATTTACTCTTCTACTACTATTTGAATAATCTTTCATTTCACTAGGATTTAATCTTAAAGAAATTTTTGGTTCTATGTAGTCGTTAGATATATTACCATATTTGATTAACGGTAGACTTGTATTTGCTTCAAAAATACTCATTAGCTCAAGTTGAGGACTAGATTTATATAATTCATCATTTTTTGCTACTGTGTTTAAATTTTTAAAATATGCTCCAAAAGTATTCTTTAATCCTGTTTTGAAAATGTAATTATTACTTTGAAGACTCAAATTATTTACTATTCTAGATCGTAAATTGTTTGTATTTATTAAATTATTGCTACCTGAAGAATCAAAACTTATATTCATTAAATTTTGCTCTTTAAAAAGATTTTTTGAAAAGTTGTAGTAGGGCAAAACAAATTGATATCTATCACTATCCTTACCACTAAGCTTTTCATAGCTAGTAATTCCAGTAGAAAAATTAAAATTATCGTTATTTAATAGCAGATTAAGTGATGATTTAAGTTGACTTTGATCAGGTCGAATAGTTGTTTCAGATAAGTTACTCTCAAACACTTTAAGATAAGTGTCATTTGTAACCATTTCTAAATTTAAATTCAATTTACTGTTTTCAAAATTATCCAGATTTAAATCCAAATCGTAATATGTAAACAGATGTGCAATATTTTCTTTTTTACCAGACACTTTTGATTTGTATCCTTTTGTAAAAGCAAAATCGGTCAACAAAGCAGAATATTCATTTTTTTCTCTATATTCATTTTGTAACATAAAGATATTACTATCAAAAATATTCGGTCTGAAAGTTATGTCTTTTTGGGGGGTCAATACTTTAAAATATGGTATTTGCAATGAGGATCCAAGTATTTCAGACTCGTTTAAAATGGGTTTTAGTATTCCTGATTGTCTTTCAACAGTTGGATCAGGATGAAAAAATTTAGGAAAATATACAACAGGAATATCGTATATTTTTAATAAAGCATGATCATAAATTAATCTTTTTTGAGTTTTATCGTGAATAATCTTCTTTGCTTGTACACTCCATGGAGGACACCCATCCCTTTTCTTGCAGCTAGTAAATATTCCTTTATTTATTTTTGTGATTTCTTGTTTTTTGGTAGAACTTGCTCCAATAAGTCTAGGATCATTTTCTATATTTCCAAAAATTTTTTTTTCCATTTTAATTCTAGTTTCGCTTGCATCAAAATTTTTATTTTTTAAATCAAAGAAGCCACTTTTAAAAAAATATTCATCAGAATCATTCTTCGAATTAAAGTTTGTTTTAATCTTAATATTTTTCCCTTTAAGTAAAGAATTTTCTTTGGAGTAATTAAATTCATCTAATTCATAAAGATAAAGTTTATCATCTACAACTTGAGTTTCTTTCTTTGAACTTAATTGTGTTGTTTTTCTATTATAATAAACATCCTTAGAGTAAAAATTATATTTATTTTGAATTTTAGCTTCGGTGAAACCTTCAGTAAAAACTATTTCTTCCTTTTTTTTGTAAGTAATTTTATCTGCAAATATTATTACATCATCTTTTGTGTCCTCTATTTTGACATTATTTTTTCCAACTAAGATATTTGATTTTTTTAAATATTTAAATTCTTCCGCGTTTATTTCTATATTATCATTAATAGCTTTTGACTTATCATAAGCAAATATTATTTCATCATTCTTTAAATAGGTAATTTTACTTGAATATATTTCGTAATTATTTAACTTATCAAAAATTTCTACATCACCTTCTCCTTCTAAAATATTTAAAGTTTTATAATAAATAAATTTATCAGCATGTATTTCTATTCCTTCGTTTGTAGTTATTGTTCCCCTTTTAAGACCTATAAACTTATTACCATTTTCTTTAATTTCAATCTCAGTTATATCAAAATTGAATTGTTCCTGTCCTAATAAACTATTCGGGTAAGATAAAAGAAAAATTAAAATTATTATTTTTAACTTACTTGTCATTAATATTTCTTATAACTATTAAATTTACCATACTTAGCATCAATAACGGAAACCAAATTGCAATTAGTAGAGAAATTCTTTCCGTGTTTCCAAGAACATAAAAAAAATTATTAACATAATAGATTAATACTGATGAAAATAATCCAATTGAAATCTTTAAACTATTACTTTTATAATTTTTTGAATTAAACATTATTATTGATGAAAAAATTGTAATTAAGATAAAATAAATTGGATATGATGCAAGCTTATGCAATTGAACATCTACTTTTACAGTTGAATAACCTAATAATTCATAATTTTTTTTTAGATCTAATAATTCAAGAATTGATAAAGATGAAAGATTTGAAAATAGGCTTTGTATTCTCTCATAATTGAAATTTGATTTTAGTGTTAAAATCTCTTCTTCAGAAGAAATATTTTCTTTGTAAATTTTTGCATTGTTAATTAACCACTCATTATTTTTAATATTAATTTTATCACTTTGAATATTTCTTATATTTTTAAAGTTTTTATCAAATTCACTGATAAAAGTTTCAACTAAAAAATTTGGCTCAATTTTATTTGAGTTAATAATTAAAGTTTTCCCATCGACTTTATCTTTAATCCATAGACCATTATTGGTTACAACTGCTAGATATTTATTATCTGAGGTATAATTTGATTTCAATTCTAGATAAACATTTTTAAATTTTGAAGAAAAATTGTAAAATATAATAATTATAAAAATACCCATAAAAAAAGTAAGTATACTAATTATTTTTATAATTTTTATATTTTTAAGACCCGAATATTTAAAAATATCTAATTCATTATTTTTAAAAAAATTAATAAAAAAAAATTGTGTGCTTATTAAAAAAATAAAAGGAAACATTTCAAAAATAATTGACACTGAGTTCAACATAGATAAATAAATTAGAAAAAAATTGTTTACTTGAATATTTTTAAAAAAATCCAATTCACTCAATAAATTAAGTATTAATAACATTGAAAACATGATTAAAAAAATATTCAAAAATGATTTTAAAAAAGTTATTACTATAAATTTAATATAAGTTGACATCTCAAACTTTATTTAAATTAGAATTAATTTTAAAATAAACAGTTGAATAAAAAATAATTGTAAATAAGAATGGGATTAATATTAGTTTTATATTATCTAGCAAATTATTCTCAATAAATCTTAAAGTAGTTTCGGAAAAAATTATTACAAATAAACCAAATAAAAATATTGAAATTTTTAATTTTGTATAATTTGATCTTTCCTTTGAAACTAAAATTAAAATTAATGATACCAATATTAATAGTGGAATATATAAAGGTATTATAATTCTTTTATAGAGCTCTCCTAATATATTTGATAAATTACTAATACCACAATTTTCTACTGCAAAATTTTTAATTTGTTCTTTTTTTTCAGATTTTAAACTCATATAGCATTTTATTAATTCAGAGGTAGAATTTTCTTGAGTTTTTTTATAGGTGGTCGTGTTTGACTCTAAGTTAGATAAATTGAAATCTGACTTAGAAAAACTAAAACTATCTAAATCGTTATTTTTACCTTTTAAATTTTGGCCATCAAATAAAACAAGAATTTCTGTATTATTTATATCTCTAATTATTCCATTTTTAGAAAAAGTAACTTCAAATTCTGATTGCCCAGTATTCTTTTTAATATAAATGTTTTTTAAACTTCCATCATTTTTTTTTTCATCAACATATATTGTGACACCCTTAATAACATCATTAAATGATTTAGGGATTAAAAAATGCTCAAAAAAATTAATATCAGAATTCCTAATGATTGATCTAGCTTTATCTTGAGAGAATGGAACTAGAAATGTTATAAAAATAATTTGAAAAATCATTAAAAATAAAGAAACTTTTAAAAAAAAATTTATTACCTGTATTTTTGTAATTCCATGTGTCCAGAAGATTATTAATTCATTATTGTTTTCATATTTTGAAATTATATAAAAAAAAGATAAGAAAAGAGCGAATGGAAAAATTTTACTTATTATTTTGGGAAAGCTTAATAAAGTAAATTTGAAATAGACCAAATAATTTCTTCCATCTTCTACCATAATATCTAAGTAATTTACTGCCTGAAACACCCATACAATTGCACTTATTCCAACTATAGTAAGGATAAAAAATTTTAGACAATCAAATAGTATCTTTCTAAATAAGATTTTTTTCATTGAAATATGGTATTTTTATTCTTATATAGCATTCATATCCTCGTGAGTGTATTTAAAATTTATGACTGTAAAAATTGATTACAAAAATGCTGTTTCAAAAAAAAACTCAGATAATTTAGTATTATTTGTAGGTAAAAATTTTGATATTGGAGCCTTAAAAAAACATATTCCAAACTCAGAATATTCATTTGTTTATGATTTGTTAAAAATTAAAGATAAGAAAAAAAAAAATAATCACTTGTGACATAAATTCAAAGAAATCGATAATTTTAGTATCAATTGATCAAAATTTAAAAAATTGTGATATAGAAAATTTAGGTGCAGAATTCTATGATAAATATAAAAATACTAATAAAAATATTTTTACAATCGACACAAACTCATTATCAAAAAAGTTTAATAAATTTATTGGATATTTTTTACACGGGCTAAAATTAAAATCTTATATTTTTGATAAGTATCTTTCAAAAAAGAATAAAAAAAATACAATTTTTTATATAACAGGTAAAAATAAACCATCTAGAAAAGAGCAAATTAAATTTAAGTCAATAGAAGATGGTGCTTTTCATACGAGAGATTTAGTTTCTGAACCTGGCAATATATTGCATCCAGATGAGTATGCTAAACGTATTTCTTCGCTAAAAAGAATTGGTTTGAAAATTACTGTGTATGATCAAAAAAAACTTAAAAAATTGGGAATGAATGCTTTGCTTGGTGTAGGCCAAGGAAGTGTTCGTGGATCTTATTTAGTAACAATGGAATGGAATGGAGCAAAAAATAATTCGACACCACTTGCATTTGTTGGAAAAGGAGTTTGTTTTGATACTGGTGGCTATTCATTAAAACCAGCAAAGTTTATGGAAGATATGACTTATGATATGGCTGGTTCAGCGACTGTGGTTGGTTTGATGAAAAATTTAGCTTTAAGAAAAGCAAAAATTAATGCAGTTGGTGTTGTAGGGCTTGTTGAGAATATGATTAGTGGAAATGCACAAAGGCCCGGTGATATAGTAAAATCTTATAGCGGTCAAACAATAGAAATATTAAATACAGATGCCGAAGGTAGATTGGTCTTAGCGGATGCTTTAACTTACACAGAAAAAAAATATAAACCTAGATTCATAATTGATCTTGCTACTTTGACTGGTGCAATTATAGTTTCATTAGGTTCAGAATATGCAGGGTTATTTTCAAATAATGATAGATTGTCAAAACAATTATTAGATGCAGGTGACAAAGTTGAGGAAAAACTATGGAGAATGCCTTTACATAAAAATTTTGATAAGCTTATAAATTCAAAAAATGCAGATATGCAAAATATTAATTATGTTGGTGGTGCAGGATCAACAACTGCTGCTCAGTTTTTACAAAGATTTATTTTAAACAAAACACCATGGGCTCATTTAGATATAGCAGGTATGGCATTTTCGAAATATGGTGGAGCTCTAAATTCAGGTGGAGCAACTAGCTACGGAGTAAGATTATTGAATAAATTAATAGAGGACTATTATGAGTAATGTAGAACAGACTTTATCAATTATAAAACCCGACGCAGTTGAAAGAAATTTAGAAAATGAAATTAAAGAGATGTTTAAGAATGAGGGCTTTTCAATCTTGAAAGAAAAAAAAATACAAATTGAAAAATCGGAAGCTGAAAAATTTTATAAAGTCCATGAAACCAAACCTTTTTATAGTGATTTGTGTGCGTACCTATCTTCAGGACCTATTCTTGTTATGGTTTTAGAAAAAGATAATGCAGTATTTAGAAACAGAGAGCTTATGGGAGCAACTAATCCAAAAGATGCACAGGAAGGTACTATCCGAAAAAAATACGGAATATCAATAGACAGAAATTCAGTTCATGGTTCAGATAGTGTTGAGAACGCAAAAATTGAAATAGATTTCTTTTTTAACGATTAAGTAATTTTTTAATTGCCTTCGGATAAAGTTTATGTTCTTGAATTAAAATTTTTTTTGCTAAAGATTTTACGGTTTCCCGATTACTAATCTTAACTTTTTTTTGAAGGATTATTTTTCCAGAATCTAGTTTAGAGTTAACAAAATGCACAGTACAACCAGAGTATTTTTCATTATTTGATATTGCTCTTTGGTGTGTATTCAAACCTTTATATTTTGGTAGCAGTGATGGATGAATATTTAATATTTTGCCTTTATAACTTTTTAAAAAGTTTTTGGATAGAACTCTCATAAATCCTGCTAAGCAAATTAATTCAATTTTTTTATCATTTATTTCAGAAATTATCTTTTTTTCAGCAACTAGCTTACTTTTATAATTTAAAATTTTATGAGGAATTTTAAACATTTTTCCAAACCTTAAACCTTTAGCATTTCGATTGTCAGAGATAATTAAATCTATTGAAATTCTCGAATTTTTTTTCTTAGAAAAGTGAATTAACGATTTGAGATTGCTCCCAGATCCAGAAATAAAGACTGCAGTTTTTACTTTTTTAAGACCAATTAATTGACCCATTTAATTTAACTTTATTTTTCCCCTCAGAAATTTTACCTATGACATAAGGTTTATACTCTTTTGAGAAATATTTTAAAACTTTTTTTAAATTTTTGGGATCTATTATTAAGCAAAAGCCAACACCACAATTAAATGTTTTAAGCATTTCTTTATCAGAAATTCCATTTTCTTTTAGCCATTTAAAAATACTTAGGGTTTTTATTTGATTTAAATTAATATTTGCAAAAAATTTACTTGGGATTACTCTTTTAATATTATCTGATAAACCTCCACCAGTTATGTTTGCACAACTATTAATTAAATTTAGATCAATTAATTTTAATACCTCATTCACATATATTTTAGTAGGTTTCAAAAGTTCATATTTTAAAAAATTATTTTTTTTTATATTAATTTTTTTGTGATTTAAAAGATATCTTACTAAAGAGAAACCATTAGAATGTAAACCACTTGATGGTACAGCTAAAATAAGATTATTTTTTTTTATTTTATTTTTATTTAAAATTTTATTTTTTCCAACGATTCCTATAGCAAAACCTGCAATATCAAATTTACCTTTCTCGTATGTACCAGGCATCTCAGCTGTTTCACCACCAACTAATTCACAACTTGATAACCTACAACCTTCAAGAATTCCTTTAATTATTGATTTAAGTTTTTTTAAATTGATTTTATTGATTGAAATATAGTCTAAAAATAAAAGGGGTCTAGCACCCTGAACAATTAAATCATTAACACTCATTGCAACTAAATCTATACCAATTGTGTCATATTTAT
>MDTG01211399.1_pt1 | contig 10495 bp, 9 predicted proteins | sample 811421 | NCBI WGS metagenome assembly MDTG01 (sample SAMN05326645, study PRJNA326480) | marine metagenome | isolation source: seawater | place: Pacific Ocean: South East | collected 2011
TAAAAAAAAAAATAAAAGTTAGATCAAAAGTTGCAAAAAAAAAGGACTGTTATAAATAAATATCATGCTTGGCAACTTGGTAAAGAATATTACGAAGGTAGTAGATTAAATGGTTATGGGGGATTTAATTACGATGGAAGATGGCTTAAACTACTTCCTAAAATTATAAAAAGATATAAGTTGACAAAAAAATCCAAAGTACTGGATTTAGGTTGTAAAAAAGGTTTTTTACTTAAAGACTTAAATATATTACTTCCAGGCATTAGATCGTATGGAATTGAAAATCATTCATATGCTTTAAAAAAAGCTGTGAAATGCAAAAGTAAGTTAATCAGATCTGAATATACTAAATTACCATTTAAAAACAAATCATTGGATTTTGTAATAGCTTTTAACTCTCTATACATGCAAAACTTAGGGGACGTTATTAAATCGTTAAAAGAGATAGAACGAGTGTCAAAAAAAAGTTATATAGTTTTAGCTTCAGGAGAAAATGACGAGGAAAGAAATAAGTTTTATAGATGGACACTTATTGGAACTAGTATTTTATTAAAAAAAGAATGGAAAATATTATTTAAAAAAATAAAATTTAAAGGAGATTATTATTTTTCCTCAGCAAAATCTCTTGGTGTGTAAATAAATTTATGTGACTAGAATATTTTAAAAGTTAAATATAATGAGAGTAGCAGATTTCGTAATTAAATTTTTAGAAGAAAAAAAAATTAATACTGTATTTACGGTTAGTGGAGGAGGATCAATTTTTTTATGTGATGCTTTATCTAAATCTAAAAAATTGAAATATGTCTCATGTCACCATGAACAGGCTGTATCTTTTGCAACAGAAAGCTATTCAAGAGTTAGAAATAAGCCTGGTGCTGCAATTGTTACGACTGGGCCAGGAGGAACCAATTGTACAACTGGTGTAGCATGTTGTTGGATAGACTCAGTTCCAGCAATGTTTATTTCAGGTCAGGTTTACTCTAATCAAATAATAGGTAAATCAGGACTTAGACAGGTTGGTGTCCAAGAATTTGATATAGTTAGCATGGTTAAATCAAGTACCAAATATGCAGTTATGGTCAAGAAATCTAATGAAATTAAATATCATTTAGAGAAAGCATATTATCTTTCTTTAAATGGAAGACCTGGACCAGTTTGGGTTGACATACCTGCAAATATACAAAATGATAAAATTGATCCAAATAAGTTAAAAAGTTTTAAACCAGTTAAAGATAAAAACAACAACAACTCACTTAAAAAAAAAATTAAAAAAATTGCTAAGTTATTGGCAAAAAGTAAAAGACCAGTTTTACACCTTGGACATGGGGTCAAAATTTCAGAAGGTGAAAAATATTTAAGAAAAATAATTAATAAATTCAAATTTCCATTTGCATTAACTTGGAATGCTTCTGACTTAATAGAGTCAAATCATAGTTCTTACATTGGTAGGCCGGGTGCCTTTGCTGAAAGAGGAACTAATTTTATTATTCAAAATTGCAGCTTATATATTGCGATTGGCACAAGATTACCTTTTATGGTCACAGGCTATAATGCAAAAGATTTTGCAAGAAAAGCCAAAAAAATCATGGTTGATATAGACAAAATAGAACTTAATAAAAGCAAAGTAACATTAGATGAAAAAATTTGTTGTGATGCAAAATATTTTTTAAAAAATTTGTTAAAATTTATGCCAAAAAAAACAAATATTTCTCAACAGTGGCTCTCTTATTGTAAAAAGGTTAGAAAAAAATATCCAATTGTCCTTGATCAATTTAAAAAGCAAAAAAAATATTTAAATTCTTACGATTTTATCGATAGTTTATCAGATGTTTTGGAGAGCAAAGATATAATAGTTACTGACATGGGACTTTCATTTGTTGGGACCCACCAAGCTTTTAAAATTAAAAAAGGACAAAGATTATTTACTAACTCTGGTCATGCACCAATGGGCTGGGGACTTCCAGCTGCAGTTGGCTCATGTTATGCTTCTAAAAAAAAAAGAGTAATTTGCCTAACAGGTGAAGGAGGTCTTCAAATGAATATTCAAGAATTTGCAACCATTATGCATAATAAGTTACCAATAAAAACTTTTATATATAATAACGGCGGTTATTTAACCATTAAACAAACTCAACAATTAGGTTTTAACAGTAGAATAATGGGCTCTAATTCTGATACAGGACTTTCATTTCCAGATTATAAAAAATTAGCCCAGTCTCACAAAATAGATTATGTGAAAATTTCTAATAATAAAGACTTAAAATCTAAAATAAAAAAAATTTTATCAAATAATAAACCAATAATTTGTGAATTAATGTTAGATCATGAACAAGAGCAAATGCCAAAAGCTATAAATAAAAGGATGCCTGATGGAAAAAGTGTACCAACAACGTTTGAAGATATGTATCCATTTTTACCTTTTGACGAAATCCAAGAAAATATGTTATAAATTTCGATGAATAGAGCAATTATTATTTCTGGTAATTTAGCACAAGATCACGAATTTATATATCCATACTATAGATTATTAGAAGCCAAATATGACATTGATGTTTGTATGTTGGAGGGTAGAACTGTAAAAGGATTTTTAGGAACAACTCTTCCACCTAACAAAGATCAAGTTGTGAAAACAATAGATCAAGTTAAAGTTAAAGATTATGATATTTTAGTTCTACCAGGTGGAGTAAAAGCAATGGAAAAGGTCAGACAAGAAAAAAAAATAATTAATTTTATTACAAAATTTAATGAAGAAAAAAAAATTATCGCATGTATATGCAGTGGTGCTCAGCTTTTAATTTCAGCTCAAGTAGTAAAAGGTAGAAAAATAGCAGGTTATTATAGCATGAAAGATGACCTCATAAATGCAGGTGCAATTTACACTGATGAGGAAGCGGTAACTGATGGAAATATAGTTACTACAGCTCATTACAAGGACATGGGACCTTGGATGAGAGAAGTAATTAAAAAAGTTGGCAAATAAACTAATTTATTTACAATATTTTTTAGCGTATAGATTATTTTAATGGAAAACAGTTATCAAAAAGATTTAGTGTGGAAGCAGAAATATGCCAATGAAATTGGAGAGTTTAGAAAAAAAGCTTATGAAACAAACGACTTAATGCCTAAGAGGTATTGTTTTGTTCTGACAAATCTTTGTAATTTAGCTTGTGAATTTTGTTACCAATATAGAACAAAACTTAAAAATTCTCTAAATGCTGATGATTGGATTGAACTTACTAGGCAACTACCAGAAAATTCCAGAGTAACCCTTACTGGCGGAGAACCTCTAGTTTTGAAGGATTTTGAAAAAGTATTTTTAGAAGTAGTGAAAAGACATGAATGTAATATTATTTGCAACGGACTTTTATTATCGGAAAAGTTAATTGATATTCTGTTATCTTCAAAAAATTTTAAAGTTCTTTCAATTTCTATAGATAATAGAAAAAATACAATAAGAAAATTAGCAAACGTACAAGAAAAAAAATGGGAAGAAAAGTGGTCACATGCTGAAAAAATGATGATTTATTTTCAAAAAAGAAAAAAAGAGTTAAACCATCCGTCTTGCATTCTGGATGCTAAAACATGCGTTTTAGATGAAAATGCAGATGATTTATTAGATATCCACAAATATTGTATTGAGGATTTGGGGTGTGACACACATAGTTATCAATTTCTTAAAGGATCACCAATTTTGGGGTGTGATTACATGTATCAATTTGATGAAATTTATAACAAAAGCTCTGCTTATGAATATAAAAAATGGGATAAGATGAAGGAACAATTCAATTTAATAAAAAAATATAATTTTTTAAATAAAAAAGTAGCCTTTCTTCATCCTAAAGTTGATGAGTTAGTTGGTGACGAAGAGCCTATTAATGAAAAAAAATTGGATACTTTAAATTATAAAGATCATAAAAAAAATAATTTTAAACCCTGTGCTCAGCCATGGGCTAGTGTCCATATAAACAATGATGGCACAGTATTTCCTTGCTTAGCTGTTTCAATGGGTAATGTTAGAGAAACAAACATAAGAGATATAATTTTTAATGAAGAATTCAAGAAATTCAAAAAAGTTATGAAAGATCATGGAACAGTAGAAGCATGTAACAGGTGTGGATGGTTACAACTTGATGAAAAAAAACTCTAGAATAAGATAAATTTATATTAGATATGAAGATTTTAAATATAATAAAAAGATTTTAGAGTTTTCAAAAAATTTAAATTACTTATGAAAGTTAGAATTCCTTATATAAATTTGATTAGGCAAATTAAAGAGGAAAAAAAAGAAGTGCTCAAAGCGCTTGAAAAGGTATTATCAAAAGGACAATTTGTATTAGGAAAAGAGGTTGATAAGTTTGAAAAAAAAATTTGTAAATTTTTAGGTGTAAAAAATTGTGTAGCATTGAATAGTGGAACAGACGCATTAGTTTTAGGCTTACATCTCTTAGGAGTGAGGAAAAATCACGAGATAATAACACCACCAAATTCATTTGTTGCATCAACGGCAGCGATAGTCCATTTGGGTGCAATCCCGATTTTTGCCGACGTTAAAGATGATCAAAATATTGATCCATACGAAATTGAAAAAAAAATAAGCGCAAACACTAAAGCAATTATGCCAGTTCATTTGTCAGGTAAACCTTGTGAAATGGATAAAATATCATACATTTCAAAAAAATATAATATTCCTATAATTGAGGACGCAGCACAATCAATTGGAACAAAATATAGAAACAAATTTGTTGGAACATTTGGTAAAGTTGGATGTTTTTCAGCGCATCCTTTGAAAAATTTAAATGCGATTGGTGACTCTGGATATTTGGTAACTAATGACAACAAATTAGCAAAAAAAGCAAAATTGCTAAGGAACCATGGGATAGAAAAAAGAAATAAAATTTTACATTTTGGTTATGTTTCTAGAATGGATAATCTTCAAGCGACAGTATTAAATTTAAGGTTTAAAAAACTTAAAAAAGTAATTCAAAAAAGAAGGCTAAATGCGAAGTTATACAACAGCTATTTTAAAAATATTAAAAATATCAGATTGATTAAGGAAAATACGAAAGAATTTCACACATATCACACTTATGTTATTTTAGCAGAAAAAAGAAATAAATTAAAAAAATATTTAGAGTCAAAAGGGATTTTAACTGCCATTCATTATCCAAAATTAATTTTTGATCAGAAAGCTTATAAAAAAAGATTTAAAACCATTAATTCAAATAAATTTCCTATGTCCAGAGATTTAAATCAAAATATTTTAACGTTACCTATAAATCAATTTATATCTTCGACGCAGATAAAAAAAATTTATAATGAAATTAAAAATTTTTACAAAAAAAAATAAATTTTTTATAATTCGTTATTGAACAGATCAAATTTATGAAAGAATTCAAAAAATTTATATATAGCTTAATTATATTTGTTGATAAAATATTCATTTATTTGCAACTTATTATAATTAGTTTACTAAGTATTCATAAAAAAAAGTATATCTTCGTAGAGTCTAAATTTGGGCCTGGTTGGGCTCAATTAGTACAGGCAATATTTTATTTAAACTTTTACGATAGAAAAAATACCTCTAAAGTAATAGTTGTTTTGGATTATGAAAAATTAAATACAGCCATTCAAGAGTTTGTAGAAAATTGCAAAGTTTTGAAAATTTTTTCTATATTTATACTTATCAACAAAGATTTTTCGAAATATCCAAAGGATTTTGAATTAGAAATTAAGAAATATTGTAAAAATATTTTTAGTGATTCTTGTACTTCGATGGACGAAATTCTTTATAACAAAGAAGGTACTTTTTTTAACAAAAAAATTTTATCCGAATATGTTTTAAAAAAAATTTTAAGAAAAAAAGAATACTCTTGGCATTTGCAAGCATTAAATGATGCTAAAAATGGGTTGAAAAAAAAAATATTTAATCCAAATAAAAACTGTAGAATAAAGATAAAAAAAATATTTAACCTAAAAATAAGTGAAATACAAAATTCAATTCATGTCTCTATAAGACAAAGAAATAAAGTTTTAAATGATCCAAATGTTCCGAAAAAAATCAGAGATAAAATTTTTAAAAATATCTCCCCTTTCACGTATTTGAGAGATGGAAACGTTAATAATTTAAAATTTGTAATTAATTATCTTTTAAAAAAAACTAATTTTAAAATTTTTTATACTGGAGACATTGAGGATATAGATATTAATCATAAAAATTTTTTTACTTATAAAAATTTTAGTAGCAAAACTTCTCAAAATTTTTATAGATCTTCAGTACAAACATTGGCTAAGTTTCACATCACAAACTCCGGAGGTAATTCCAAAATAATGCATTTTAATAACAGTAAAATTTTATTTATCGATGCGTGGCCACCTGTAACTTTTCAATATAACTCTATTTTTTTATTTAAAAATATTATTAACAGAAATAAAAAATATATAAATTGTTATGATTATCTAAAAATGTATGAACGAGCTTGCGAAAATCAAAAAAATAAAAACTCATTAAAAGAAGGTTACGAAATTTACACCAAATTTGTTAATGCCAGAGACTATAAGATAATAGATAACACCGATAAACAAATTTTGAAGAGCATAAAAGAATTTATTTTATTTATTTCTAACAATGGAAAAATAGATTTTAAAAATAATATTTACAAAAGGGTCCCAAAATATTTTAAAAAAACATTAATTGAAAATAAATGTCTATTATCCTCTGGTAATTCCGATTTTAGAAATAAATAATCTTTGAAAAAAAAAAATAATTAATTTAAACTTTTATATTCATGAACATAAATTTTTTTAATGTATATTTCAATCGTTATAAAGATTTAATTTCTAAATTAGATCAAAAAAAAATTGATGAATTTTATTTAAAAATAAAAAATTTAAAAAAAAAAAATAAAATCTTGATCTTTGGTAATGGAGCAGGTGCCGCAATAGCAAGTCATGTAGCCTCAGATTTAACAAATGCGTCAAAAATCAAAGCTTTATCATTTGATAATACCGCTCATCTTACTTGCTTTGCTAATGACTATAAATTTGAAAATTGGATAAAAAAAACTCTTTTAAGTTATTATGAAAAAGGAGATTTAATAATATTGCTAAGTGCTTCTGGTAATTCAAAAAATATGCTAAATGCTGCAAGTGTCTGCAATAAAAAAAAAATTGATTATTTTTCCATTACCGGTTTTAAAAAAACAAATAAATTAAATAAATTAAGTAAAAATCATTATTGGATTGACTCTAAATCTTACAACCATGTAGAGTCTATTCAACTATTAATTCTTCTCAGCATAGTTGATCGTTTAAGTTAAAATTAAACAAATGTTTTATAATCTTTCAAGATTACTTAAAATTTTAAAAATTTCTGGAATTAAAAGTATTCCATTATTATTAATTCTGGCATTTATAAATGCTTTTTTTGATTTATTGAGTTTAGGTATTTTATTACCATTTGTAACTCTAGTAATTGAACCAGAGTTTTATGTTACAATTCAAAAAATTTTGAAAAATCAGGATTTTGTAAACTTTAGTTATTTTTTAGATCTAAGCCAAAAAGAGTTTATTTTGAACCTAACTTTTATAGCAATTATTTTATTTATTTTTAAATTTATAACTAATTTATTTTATATCCTCTACTTAAATAATAAAAGAGTCGTATATGAAAGTTTAATTTCAGCAAAACTTTTAAAAAATATATCAAATTCAGAAAATTTTTCGATCTTTAAATTTTCTTCATCAGAGCTTATTAACACTATCACCTATCGGCTTTCCATGGTGTCAGCCGCAATAGTAAGTCTGACAAATTTGATAGTTGAACTTATTGTTTTAGCATTTATATTTTTATTTTTAATAATTAAATTTCCTACAGAAGCTATTTCATTTTTATCAATAGTATGCTTACTATTTATCATTTTTTATCTTTTGTACAGAAAGATGATCGTAAAATGGAGCAACGAAAGAAGTGTGGCTGGAGATCTAAGAACAAAAAATTTTGTAGAATTTTTTTTAGGTTTTAGAGAAGTGTTAATAAATTTTGTTCAAGTAAGCTTTATATCAAACTATAAAAAAGTAAATAACAAGTATTTGTTGCCACATAAGAAATTATTAATATTTAATTCTTTACCAAAAATTATTCTTGAAACGTTATTATCATTAATATTTTTAATAATTGTTTTTTATTTTATCTTGAATGACTATGATACAAAAAATATGTTATTATCTGCATCAATAACTCTAATACTATGTTTTAGAATATTTCCCTCATTAAATAGAATAATATTTAATACAAACCAATTTAAATATTCTGCTGAGCCAATTCAAAAAATAAGTAATATTCTTATCCAAACAGAAAATAAGTTAGATAAAAAAGATCCTATTTCATTTAAAAATGAAATTTCAATCGACAAATTAGATTTTAGCTTCGATACAAATAATTCTGTAATTAAAAATTTAGAACTTAAAATAAATAAAGGTGATAAAATCGCAATTATAGGTGATACTGGTTCTGGAAAAACGACTATAGCAGACATCTTAACGGGCTTAATAAAACCTGATAAAGGTAATATTATTATTGATAAAAAGGAATTACAAAATTTTGATTTTAATAGTTGGTTGAAAAAACTTAGCTATGTGTCACAAAAAATTTTTATTTTTGACTCTAGCATAAGAGAAAATATAACGCTTAAAAAAGATCATGAAAAAATTGATGAAAAAAAATTTTTAGATGTATTAAAACTTTGTTATTTAAATGATTTTGTGAATTCAAAGCAAAAAAAAGAATTTTTTCAAGTTGGTGAATTTGGATCAAACTTGTCTGGTGGTCAAAAACAAAAAATTGGTCTTGCAAGAGTACTTTATAAAGACTCAGACATTCTAATTTTTGACGAATCTACAAATGCTCTAGACGAAAAAAGTGAAAAAGAAATAATAATAAATATTTCAAATTTAGAAAATAAAACAATAATTTTTATAACTCACAATATTAAAAATTTAGTTTATTTTGACAAAACGTACATAATTAAAGATAAAAAACTCAATAAATATAAAATTTAAAGTCTTGTAGAGGTTAGCTTGAATGATATAAGAGCAAAATATTATGAGAAATCGTATCAACAAAACAAACTTTAAAGTATTTGATAATCTCAATAAAGATGAATTAGCTAATCAGAGAGATGTTATAGATAATGAGCTTTCATATCTAGTAGATATGAAAAACCCTCTATCTAATGATGATCAAGTTGATTTTGCTCAAAATTATTCAGAGGAAAATGATGACGAACTTAATGGCCTATATGCTCATTACAATATTGTAAAAAAAAATGTAAATGTAAAATATAGAAATTTACCTGAATATAAAGAATACAGAAAAATGTGGAGAGAAACAGCTGTTAAACACATTAACACAGAGTTTCCTCTTCACTTAGATATTGAAGTAACATCATATTGTAATTTGGCTTGTCCAATGTGCCCCAGAACCCACAGAGTAGAATTAGGAAAATGGGAAAATAGAATGATGAAACTAAATACTTTCAAAAAGATTATTGATGAAGGTGCTAAAAAAGGATTAAAAGCCATCAATTTAAATAATTTTGGTGAGTCTTTCTATAATAAGAATATTATTGAAATGATTGAATATGCAAAGTCTAAAGGTGTCCTTGATATAATGCTTCATACTAATGGCACTGTTATGGATGAACAACTTGCAGAAAAAATTGTAAAATCTGGTTTAGATAGAATTATTTTTTCTCTTGATTCAATAACAAAAGAAATTTACGAAAAAATTAGAGTGAATGCAAACTTTGAGGATACAGTTAAGAAAGTAAAACTTTTCCACAATGTGAGAGAAAAACTCAACTCATATAAACCTGTTATAAGGATTAGTATGGTCAGGATGAAAGAAAATGATCATGAAGCTAAGAATTTTGATAACTTTTGGGGCTCTTATGCTGATGAAATAACTTATACCGATTATAGGAATCAAGATGGCTTAGATAAAGTAGACAGATATACTAAGGAAAGAAAAGAAAATAAATCATATGCTTGTCCTGCACTTTGGCAAAGATTAACAATTAATGCTACTGGCGAAGTTACAGCATGTTGTAGAGATGCTGGTAAAAGACTTACATTGGGAAAATTAGATGATAGTGTAACTAATTTAACAGATGTTTGGAACGGAAAGAGTTTAAATGATGCTAGAAAACTTCATGAAGAAAAAAAAGCGTACCTCATTGATGCTTGTAATGGGTGTGATCATATTAGAGGTATGATCAAACCAGAAAATTAATTTTTATCAAATTATTTAACAAACGATTCAGTCCTCAAAAAAACATATAACTAATTTTTTAATTTAATAAAAAGGTATTATTTTAAAAATTAAAGTATATAAAAAAGATATTATCATCGTATAAAATTAAATTAAAATATGAGTATTTTAGTTGCAGAAATTGGTTGGAATTTTATTGGAAATATTCAGCTAGCTAAAAAAATGATA
>MDTG01266325.1_pt1 | contig 10495 bp, 6 predicted proteins | sample 811421 | NCBI WGS metagenome assembly MDTG01 (sample SAMN05326645, study PRJNA326480) | marine metagenome | isolation source: seawater | place: Pacific Ocean: South East | collected 2011
CGTACGGTAATAACGGTGATATTAGCCTAACCACAGACGATTTATTTATTGGTAATTCGTTCATTAATGACGGACCAGAGATACAAGCCCAAAATAAGCGATATGGTATGGGTTTTTATTTTGACACTGTAAATACTGTGTTTGAGTTCGAGAGTGGAAAAACCGGTGAAACGCTTGCTGCAAATAGCGCTCAAGGCGTCGCAATAAACCAATCGATGTCTGATATCAGCGTTGGCAGATATAAACTTACAATGTTAGGTGAGAGGGATCCCACTGATGATGCAGCCTACGAAGCACACAAAATTGGTGCAGGAACAAGTCAAATCATGGGCTTTCCACGTGAAGGTGAGCGCGGATACACGGCTGCGACTGGTATAGCGTCGACTCCAGCAGTAGCGACGGGCGCTGAAGCCCTCGTTGACATGGAAAATGCCTTTTCCCTTACTACGGCAGGCAATGAAAACCGCTTCAATGTTGTAGTAAACGGCGTCAGTGCATTTATTGAATTACCAGAGCAAAACTACACTGGCATCACGATGGCCACTGCTTTGGAAAGCCGTATCAATCAAATGGTGCATCCAAATTCTGGCCAACCGGTTGGCGGAGTAAAAGTCCAATATAATTCAGCAACAAATAATCTTGTGTTTACCACGGGGACTACTGGAGACACTTCTACTTTTAAAATAGAGGGCGCACTGAGGTTCGGGTTGCAAGATGTGCCGCTCGGTCAGGGCAATACGACAGAAATTAAAACGCCAGTTCAAGCAACTGATGACTTAGGTCGACCCTTGTATGTTTCGCCAACTGGCGAAATTACAACTCGTGTTGATGATTTTGCTGATAACCTTGTAGAAGATTTCTATCCTCTATACCTGGATGATGGTGAATTGACATTTAATAAGGCTGGACAACTAATCAGTCCCATTACGAAGGTAACTTATGATGGTCTTCCGAATGCCAACATCACTGTAGATTTTGCGGATGCAACGCAACTGGCTCAGCCCTTTTCTGCGCAAGGTGTCTCACAGGATGGTTCTGCGTCCGGCCGTTTGACTAACCTGGAGATAGATAACTATGGCAATGTCTTGGCGGGCTACTCAAATGGGACCAATGTTAGCCTTGGTAAAATCGTCATCGCTAACTTCAGTAACAATAGTGGCCTGAAACAGATTGGAAATTCAACTTTCACTGCCACAGCGGCAAGTGGAGATCCAGAGCTTGGTGAAGCGGCTGAAGATGGATTTGGTAATATTTTATCAGGATCACTAGAGCGTTCGAACGTCGATATCACTGAAGAATTAGTTAATCTGATTACGGCACAGAGGAATTATCAAGCTTCTGCAAAAGCCATGGAAACAACAACTAGCATGACCCAAACCATTATTAATATTAGGCTCTAATTGAAGGTTTTGTTTCATGGATAGAATGGTTCAAACCGCTCTAAGTGCGATTACGAACTTAAAGGACTTAAAATTTGACTTGGCCAATAATCTGGCCAACGTGAATGTTCCTGGGTTTCGCAGAGATTTACCAAACGGTGGGGACGCCGGTTTTTTATCGTCACTTAACCAGGCCACGGCACGTGTTTTACCTCTGGAGAGTGGAGAAAAACTCTTTTCTAATGAGATTGGCCAGTTGCAAAACACAAACGTCGATACAGACATCGCTATTTTAAACGGTTCATTTCTATTCATAAAACCCACTGATGGAGATATCGCTCTATCCCGGCGTGGTGACCTTGGAGTAAACACAGAAAATGTCCTTGTCGATGGCGCTGGGGACGCAGTTTTAAATGACGGTTTACAGCCGATAGTTTTACCACTCTTTTCAGAAATTAAGATTAGCGACAACGGTGAAGTACTTGTTCAACAGCCAGGCGCTGAGCCTGGTGACTTTACAAGTATAGGGTTTTTGGGTTCAACTTCTGCCAAAGACCAGCAATTAACCAAGAATTTGGATGGTAAAATTCGTAATGTGGATGGGACCGTTCCAGACGTTGATCAATCGGGTCTTTTTGCCCAGGGTTCTTTAGAAGGCTCGAATGTCAACGCCATCACTGAGATGGTTTCAAATATGGACATGCAACGGCAATTCGAAATCAATGTAAAACTCATTAAGCAAGCTGAAGAAATTGATAAAGCTGGCACTAAACTTATGAGTCTTCCAAGCTAACTGAGTTTTGGCACGATCTTTGCTCTTCAAGACAAGAAGCAATTCGAAAGGTCGAGTAACAATGTCAACCGCAGCAATGCATGTCGCGAAAACCGGTTTGAACGCACAACAGTTCAAAATGCAGGTCATCGCCAATAACCTCGCCAATGTAAATACAACAGGTTTCAAGCGTGACCGTGCAAATTTTGAGACTCTTTTTTATCAGGTTGTGAAGCAGGCAGGCGCTCAGACTGCCGATGACACAGCGTTAACTTCTCCACTTGCAGTTGGCACGGGGGTGAAAGTTGTCAGCACTCAAAAACTTTTTACACAGGGCGGATTAGTAAGCACTGATAATTCATTGGATTTGGCTATCGATGGCTCTGGGTTCTTTCAGGCCCTCTTACCTGATGGTCGAACCGGTTATACACGTGCAGGGGCATTTTCTCGAAATTCAGAAGGACTGTTAACGACAGCGAGTGGTTATGTCGTCGAGCCACAGGTTCAAATACCAGAAGATGCTACAAATATTAATATTGCAGCTAATGGCGTGGTCAGCGTTACCGTTCCTGGAAATGATTTTGCCGAGGAAGTAGGCCAAATTGCTCTGGCTAACTTTGGAAATCCTCGCGGCTTACTCCCGGTTGGTCAAAACTTCTTAGTTGAGTCCACTGAGAGTGGTGCACCGCAAGAAGGAGTGCCATTGGATGGCGGTTTTGGATCCGTCATTCAAGGTTTTGTTGAAGGTTCTAACGTAAACGTCGTGCAGCAACTCGTAGATATGATCGAAACACAGCGCGCCTATGAGGTGAGTTCTAAGTCTATCACCGCCGTAGACGAAATGATGCGTTATATCTCCAATAATCTATAGGCCAAAAAATGTATAAGATTATAATTCCTGCTTTTCTTGTCTTTGCCGGTTGTGAGCAGCACACCCAGGATCGTCGGAGTATCGAGTTTGAGCCGATCTATCCTCAAGAAATGACTACTGCTCCGGCCGTGAATAAATCTGGCACAATATTCAATTCTGCAAATGGCAATTTGTTTTCTATGGAAACAAAGGCTCAAGTAGTTGGTGATATAATCACGGTTCAATTTGCTGAAAGTTTTCAGGCAACAAAGTCACAAAATGCAGCAACTGCAAAATCTTCGGATAGAGCTGTCACGCTGCCCAGTGCGCTGAATCTGATATTACCATCTGATAAGAATGCAGAAAAGGCATCTGCTGCACTTGGTGCATCCAACAAAAAATCTTTCACTGGTAGCGGCTCTTCTGCACAATCAAATTCTTTGACAGGGCAAGTCTCAGTTCATGTGGTCCGAGTATTTCAGAATGGAAATCTTGAAATTCTTGGACAGAAGAAACTTACACTAAGTAACGGTGATGAGTATATCCGTGTACATGGAGTTGTCCGACCCCAAGATATAAATGCATTGAATGTCGTGTCATCTGACAGAATTGCAAATGCTAATATTCAATACGTCGGTGCCGGTGATATAGCAAGTTCAGGAAAAAAGGGGTGGTTGACCCGTATTCTTGATACCGTTGATCCGCTTTAAAGGTGCAGCATGAACCGCATTATAAAAATCTTTGTTTGGGTAATTGCGCTGCAAGCTTTGATAAGCACAAGCTATGCCGAGCGAATAAAAGACATAACATCACTTGCAGGGATACGTTCTAATCAATTAGTTGGATACGGTATTGTTGTGGGCTTACCTGGGACTGGGGATGGAAAGACTGGTGTCACTCTACAGTCAATGCAGGCACTTGTTTCGCGTTTTGGTATAACGAGTGATCTGAAGGGCTTTAACGGTGATAATGCCGCTGCGGTGGTGCTTACTGCAGAACTACCACCTTTTTCAAAGCCAGGTCAGACAATTGACGTCACGGTTTCTACGATAGGCGGCTCAGAATCTTTGAAAGGTGGAACTTTATTAATGTCACCGCTCTTAGGTGCAGACGGCCAAACTTATGCTGTTGCGCAAGGAAATGTTGTCGTTGGTGGGTTAGGTGTAGAGGGCGCTGATAATTCGTCACTCACAGTAAACATACCTACCGTGGGCCGCATTCCACGTGGCGCTACTGTTGAAAAGCTTGTTGATACGGCTTTTTTAGACACAGATTTTGTCATCTTAAATTTACATCAGGGTGACTTTTCAACAGCTTTCAACGTAGCCAACACCATAAATGAAAATTTTGGTGAAGGAACAGCAATATCTCTTGATAAGAATAGTGTCCGCGTTAGAGCGCCGGTGGAACCAGCACAAAAAGTTGGCTTTGTCTCGCTACTCGAAAATTTAGAAGTCGAGAAGGCGGCACCGCCTGCCAAAATAGTAATTAATTCGCGTACAGGCACCATCGTGATAAGCGGTAATGTTAAAGTAACACCGGCAGCAGTTGCGCATGGATCTCTTTCTGTCAGTGTGAAAGAAGATATGAATGTAGATCAAGCTGACGCTTTAGCGATTGGTGCCGGTGCAAATGCTAATGCAGGACCCGCAGTTCAAAATCCCGACAGCGAAATCGAGGTTGAAGAGGATGTCGCTAAAGCCTTTATTTTTGGTGCTGGTGTATCACTATCTGATCTAGTTGACTCCATTAATGCGGTTGGCGCCACTTCTTCTGACTTGGTCGCGATCCTAGAAGCCTTAAGAGAAGCTGGGGCTTTGAATGCAGAATTAATAGTTATTTAAGGTGGATCGGTATGGATATAACTTCGAATAACTCAGTAATTAATGCGGCGAACAGAAAGGGTTTAGAGCTGGCTAATGGTCTTGAAGGTCATCGTGGTCAGACGGAAGACGACCTAAAGAATGCTGCAACTCAATTTGAAACAATTTTTTTGAAAATGTTTCTCGATCAGGCAAGAGAGAGCAAGTTGAGTGATGACCTTTTAGGATCGTCAGCGAGTGATAATTTCCGTGAAATGTTTGACAATGAAATATCTAAAGTAGGCGGCGAGCATTTTGATTTAGGTCTTGCTGACGTGATGGTTCGCCAGCTGCGCACTCATAAAGAATAAGGTAATTCAATGGGTGACTTATTTGACATCGGTAAAGCGGGTATCAACGCGTACAAAGATAGCCTTGCAGCGACTGGTCAAAATATTGCCAACGTCGGCACTGAAGGCTATGCGCGTCGTGACGCCACGATCGAAGAAGTCAGTGTAGCAAGTGCAGACATTTTAACTATTTCAAATAAAAGTGGTCTAGGCGTTCGGATGAGCGGTATCACGCGCTCATTCGATCAATTTTTAGATTTGCAATTACAGCAAGCTTCATCATCTTTTTCTTTTTCAAAGTCTAAGGGAGAGATGTTAGATCGACTTCAGAATGTTTTAATTCCACAGAATGCAACGGTTGGCACGCGCATCCAGGAATTCTTTACCGGGTTGAACGATCTTGCGCAGGACCCCTCTAACTTAAATTCCAGAAAGTTAGTCTTGGCAGGTGCCAATGCTGTATCTAAGGAGATTTCTGGTCTTCATAATAGTTTGACAGACCTTAAAAAACTTTCCCATGGAACACTTAATCTGGCAGTGCAGGAGTTTAATTCGACGCTAGAAAACCTTTCTCAGGTTCAAAATCAAATACTTGGCCACTCGAATAGGCTTGGTGCGCCAAATACATTGCTAGATCAGAGGGATAACCTTGTTGCGAAACTAAGTGAGCTGTCAGATATTTCTGTGGAATATGCAAATAATGGTGGGATAACCGTCTCGATGGGCAGGTTGGGAAATATGGGAACCCTCTTGGCTGGAACTTCTTATAATAAAATTGAAGTTAGCGTTGATAATGGAAAAATTGACTCTTTTCTCAAAAGCCGTGACGGAAATCGATCAGTAATTCAATTTTCATCTGGTCAGCTAGCAGGTTTGATAGGCTCAGAGCGATTAGTTGACAGCACTACCGCAGAGTTGAATTCACTCGCACAAAAATTTGTGCAGGAGATGAATTTGGTACACAGGTCAGGGCTCGATCTAGAGGGTAACGCTGGAACTGATTTATTCAGCCTTGAAGGCGTATCCCTTGAGAAAATGTCTGGAAACCTCGGTAACAGCTCAATTCGAATTGAGGGGTTTTCCAAAACCCTAGCTGGCTCCAAACTGACAGTTGAGTTTGATGGTAATAATTCTGTTTGGTCCGTCTCAGGTACTGGTGATCAATCAATATCAGATTTCAAATCTCATCTGCAAATTGATAACCTAACGGTCGAAATTCAAGGCAATCCAAAACACGGTGATAAATTCATTTTGAATATATCTGATGATGACGCATCAAACATGCAAGTTCTGATTGTTGGTTCGGAGAAATTAGCAGCTGCAGGGCTCTATACACTTGAAGCTGGATTGCAAAATTCGGGCAACGCTGAGTTAGAAATTGGATATTTGGCTGAGAATGATGATTTTGGTTCCCAAGCTTTTGAAGCACTTTTTAAGGACCATCGTAATGCATCAAATCCAATTCGTTTCAATTCCTCCAATTCTTTGGGCAATGTAAAAAACGTTGGCTCTATTGAAGATATGGCCTTCTTACAACCTCAGACCAGCCTAAGAGTGTTTACTGATATTTCTAAGCTGGATGCTTCAGACAGTTTGACAGTCAAGCTGGGTGGAGTTGACTATCGATATAATTTAGCATCAGTTTTTAGTGATTTAGGCTCAATAAAAGAACTTGCGGGAATTCTCAATACTGGTGGGATTTCTTCGCACGGAACGTCGAAGTCGTTTGAAGATCTCGGTTTGAGGGCGGTGGCATCTGGAACTAGTCTCGTAATTTCCTCTGCATCTCAGTCGGGAACACCATCTAATTTTCCAGAGCTGCAATCTGGCTCACTTGGTGGTGCTAATGGCATACTTTCAGCGCGAGACGAGAGTAGCGCGGATTTGGCGGTCTTCACGAGGGAAGGAGTGCAAATCTCTGGTACGTTGTTAAGTGATGATGAGGCAGCGCAACTGATAACCGTAGAAAATGGCTTTGCTAAAGAGGCCGTTTATCGCGCAAATTATTTACCAACAGTGGAAGGCCAAGGCTATCTTGGTTCGACCATTAATAGAAAAACTTCTGAGGGCTTAGATGTAGTCGCCTTAAATGCTGCCGGATTTAATGACAGTGTGAATAATAATATTACGGTTTACGGCGGTGGCGCTTTCCCATCTAACCGAGTGCAGTTGACACAACCATTAACTGTGACAATGGATAGTGGTCAAAGCCAGGAAGTATCCTTTGAAAAAGGTATGATGGCTGGACAAATTGCTGAACATCTATCCAAGGAATTAGGTGGGTTTGGAATTTCTGCGACATCTACAAACTTAGTTGAACTGACCGGCCTAAATGGCTTAGTTGAGTTCGATCTTTTTGGTCATAATGCGGTCGGAAGTTCTGTAAGTGCAACAATAGTTGGATCCTCAAACACTGCGTTGGTTACACAAATCAATTCACATACAGATACAACGGGCATCAATGCTTACCTGAGTGGAAGTTCTGGTATTATTTTGGAGAGCATTGATGGTGGCGACATAACTTTAAAAAATTTAAACTTAAGCGATGGGACTGGCATCTCAGTGAATCAATTAGATCACTTCGGTGAGCGATTATTAGGTTCAGATAAAACGTTAAGGAGCGGTCAGCATTTGGTTGTGGGTGGGGTTGTGCAAATGAATAGCCCGTCGAATTTCAATGCTACTTACAATGGAAATTCGAAATCGAGTGTAAATTCAAGTTTTGAAATGGGTTTTGCAAATAAAACGTTTGACGTCACAAAAGATCAAACTGACTTAACGTTTTACGCAAATCATTTAATTGATGGGGCGTTTTCGAACGAGAAGCAAATTGATGTTGTCGCTTCAGCCTCAAAATATTCGCTCACGTTGTCTGATCCAATATCTGGCGATCTAGTAAGTGAATTTTCTCCAGAATTAGTTGACGATTTTTCTAGTGGAGCAATTTCTAAATCACTCGCTGCTGATCTCCGTGGGCAAGCGGTATCAACAATTTTCAAGGGTGATAGCTTTGACCTTGCAGATGGGTTTCCTGCAGATGGGTCAAAGATTGAGTTAATGCTTGGCGAACAAAAGTATTCAATTACACTTAATCTAGATGACGCTGTGGATGTTCGGGCAAGCGACGTCGTTATTGGCGGCAAGATTTTCTCGCACACAGACGGTTTGAACGAACTTGTCGCCCGATCTACGTTTTCTATTGCTGGACCGGAAGATGATCGTCTCCAAGCCGAATTTACATCCACGCCTGCTGGTTTTCAATTCGTAGTGTCAGCTAAATCGGGTGTCGTGAGTGGTCACGGATTGATAGTAGCATCAACTAACTCGGACGTCGAAAAAGCGAATTTTCATGTTTCAAATACAAGTATTTCAGAAATCTTCTCCAATGAATTTTCTAATACAATGGCTTCAAAGGCTGACGTCGGACGCATTGTTATAGGTGATACCGAGCGTGCTCTTGCATTTAATACTGATACCAATCGATTTACTGGGCCAGTTGGTTTGCCCACCGGATTTACTGTATCCACTGTAGGCAATCCTTCGGACCCGTCTAAGGTTCGACTGAAGCTTTCAATTACGGCTGGCTCAGGGAGTGATCCAGTACGGATTAAGTCCAATGCAAATTCATCGCAATATGGGATTTCGTCCGTGGAGGCACAGCTTTTGGTAACAGACGGTGGTATACGTGTTTCAAATGTCGGCGATCAACGCGTTAAATCGAGCGTGACTGTAAACTCTCTAGCCAGTGAAATTTTGAATATCGATGGTTTGAATGGTGAAGATTTGATCTTTGCATCCATTGGTGATCGTAATCCGCTTTCCATTGGGGGAATTACCACAGTAGATGAACAAATGCCTAAAGAATATTCAGTTAAGATCAATAAAGCCAATACAAATATGATTGATATTTTTGATGATTCTACAGGACACATTGTTGGTGTGCGAACAATTAAAAATGATAACAGTACTACGTTTGGAGGTCTTACTTTCGATTTTAAAGGTACCGTTGAGGCTGGTGACGAATTTAAAGTTTTGGTCGCTGATAATACTGCGGATGACTCTAGCAACCTAAAAAGAATGAGTGATCTGTCGTTTATAAACCAGGAGACGGGTAGGGGAGGATATGCGGAATTATTTGGTAATCTGGTAACCAATACTGGGGCTGAAATCCAGGCAAACCAACAGGCATTGGAGTCATCTGAAGCGGCTTATCAGCTGGCATTGGACAGTAAGGCCGATTTCTCTGGTGTTGATCTAGATACGGAGGCTGCTCGCTTAATGGAGCAACAGCAAGCTTATCAAGCGCTAGCTCGGGTCCTTACCACTGCGAGGGAGCTGCTAGATACTTTATTAAGATCGATGTAATTAGGAATTTTTCATATGCCCATCACAACCTCAAGTTTTTATCAAAAAAATATTGATTTATTTCAATCTCTTGACCGCGCTATAAATGATATTCAGGTCCAGGTAAGCACTGGTAGCAAAACGATGTCGTTGGATAAGGATTTGCAAGATATATCCCGTCTCAATGCGACCGAAGAACACCGAGCTGAAGTTTCAAAGTTCAAAGACAATGCGGAAATTATTATTTCTGATCTTACACGGATTGATGGTAGTTTTGAGCAATTACAGAATGCATCGGTCCGCTTAAAAGAGCTCCATATTGAAAGTTCAAATGGATTTCTAACGGATGAGGAACGGAAACTTTTTAAGCATGAAATCGCCGCGATTAAAACAGAGATACTGAGCGTAGCTAATAGAAGGGATGCTTTGGGAAATGGTTTTTTTTCAGGAACATCTACCGAGGGCAAACCTTTTAAAGCCGATAATCTTGGTATTGTTAGCTATTCTGGATCTGCTGCCGTGAAAAACTTGGAGGTGTCCCGTGAAAATTCTTTGAGGCAGAATTTTAGTGGCAGTGAAGTCTTCCTATCTGCTGGTAAACCTGGAGAAGAATTTTCTGTTTTTGAAGCTCTAGATGAATTTTCTCGAAGCTTGGATTATAATATTGGAGCGGAGCAATCTTCAAATATCTTGTCCGGTGGAGCTTCCGCAGACTTAATCTTTCCCCCATCTGGCAAAGCTTCAAATTACAAATTTGAACTTGTTGTGGATGGGGTATCTTATAAAGTTGATGCAAATGCTTATGCAGATGATCTAGGCGAAATTGTCTCACAGGTAAATGGCTTTACGGGTTCGACTGGTGTAACAGCCACTCTTGTCGCTGGAAATAAGCTAAGGCTATCTGGGGTCGGAGTTGACGTAGAAATCTCAAATTATTCAACAGACTTACCAGTAGGCGCGGATCAAGAAATTACGATCACAAAAGCAGGTGGAAACGA